>BNJV01001991.1_pt1:0-212500 | contig 213764 bp, 221 predicted proteins | sample 8540591 | NCBI WGS metagenome assembly BNJV01 (sample SAMD00202457, study PRJDB9452) | human saliva metagenome | host: Homo sapiens
CACAGTGGTCGGACTGACAGGATTTGAACCTGCGACCCCTTGACCCCCAGTCAAGTGCGCTACCAAGCTGCGCCACAGTCCGTTGTTTGTTGAGCATCTGGTGTGATCACCTGCGCTGAACGAACTTGTTTAGGTTATAACACGCACAGAAAAAAACGCGAATCCCTCAGCTAGAGCCAAGTGCACTCGCCCTGGTGGAGCAGCTGTCACTTCATGCTCCCGCCGCCTCGATTAAGGTTTAAGGCAGTATTAAGGGAGTCGGTGCACAGCGCATCGGCGCGAGTTTTCACGGCAGTAGCGGAGGATGGTCATTGTGGCTGGTTTTGACTGGTTTTGGAAGGCGATGGGCGGACAGTCGAGTCGCAATCAGAAGCGTAGCCGCGCCATTGTTGACCAGGCCACGTCGCAGCAGTCCAAACTGGCTAAATTAAGCGACGCCGCACTGGCCAAGAAAGCCCGTGAGCTCGCGGCTTCGGGGGAGATTAACGACGCCGCGACCTTCCTCGCCATCCTTGCTATTGCTGCCGAGCGCACACTGGGGTTTACCCCGTTTCCGGTGCAATCACAGGCGACGCTGCGTTTGCTTGAGGGCGATGTGGTTCACATGGCCACTGGTGAGGGCAAGACGTTGGTGGGCGCGATGGCGGCCACTGGGTTTGGCCTGATGGGTAAACGCGTGCATGCGATCACGGTGAATGACTATTTGGCGCAGCGCGACGCGGAGTGGATGCGCCCGTTGGTGGAGTTTTTTGGGCTGACGGTGGCGAGTATCACCGAGAAGCTGGATGCGAGCGAGCGTCGTGAAGCCTATGCCGCTGACATTGTGTATGGCCCGGTGAATGAGATTGGTTTTGACGTGTTGCGGGACCAGCTGATCACTAACCGCAAGGATGCGGTGCAGTACGGCGCGGATGTGGCGATTGTGGACGAGGCGGATTCGGTGCTGGTGGATGAGGCGCTGGTTCCGCTTGTTCTGGCCGGTAATGAGCCAGGCCGTGCGCCGCGTGGGAAAATCACGGAGGTAGTCCGGGGGCTGCGGAAGAAGCGCGACTTCACCATTGATGATGATCACCGCAATGTGTTTTTGACGGATGAGGGTGCCGCGAAGATTGAGCGTGCGTTGGGTATCGGCAGTTTGTACAGCGACGAGCATGTGGGTACGACGCTGGTGCAGGTGAATCTTGCGTTGCATGCCCAGGAGCTGCTGATTCGGGATGTGCATTACATTGTGCGTGACGGCAAGGTGGCGTTGATTGATGCGTCGCGCGGCCGTGTGGCGGATTTGCAGCGCTGGCCGGATGGTTTGCAGTCTGCGGTGGAGGCGAAGGAGGGGCTGGCCGTCACGGAGGGCGGTCGGATCCTGGATACGATCACATTGCAGGCGCTGATGGGCCGTTATCCGATGGTGTGCGGCATGACGGGTACGGCGGTGGAGGCCACCGATCAGCTTCGGCAGTTCTATGACCTGCGGGTATCAGTGATTGACCGAAACCGCGAGCTTCAACGTTTCGACGAAGCGGACCGCGTGTATGCGACCCTCGCGGAAAAGAACGATGCGATTGTGGAGGAGATTCGCCTGCTGCATGAGGCAGGCCAGCCCGTGTTGGTGGGTACGCACGACGTGGCCGAGTCGGAGGCTCTGGCGGCGCGACTGCGCGAGTACGACATTGACGTCAATGTGCTCAACGCCAAAAACGATGCCGAGGAGGCACGCATCATCGCTGAGGCTGGTGACGTGGGGCGTGTGACCGTTTCCACGCAGATGGCGGGCCGCGGTACGGATATCCGTTTGGGCGGTGCTGACGAGCGTGATCGCGATGCGGTGGTGGCCGCCGGTGGTCTGGCCGTGATTGGCACGGGACGGCACCGCACAGCGCGTCTGGACAACCAACTTCGGGGGCGATCGGGCCGTCAGGGTGACCCCGGTCTGTCCGTGTTTTTCGTCTCACTAGAGGACGATATGGTGGTCGCCGGGGGATCGGGGGAGTCGGTGACGGCCCAACCCGATGCTGAGGGCCGCATCAACGCTAAGCGTATCGAGGATTTTGTGGAACACTGCCAGCGCGTCACCGAGGGGCAGTTGCTGGAGATTCACGCCCAAACATGGAAATACAACAAGCTGCTGGCAGACCAACGCGTGATCATTGACGAACGCCGCGCCGACCTCCTGGACACGCCCAAGGCGTGGGAAGAGCTGGCGGCGCGGGTGCCGGAGCGCGCGGCGTCGTTAAGCGACCTGCCGCAACCCGTGTTAGAGCAGGCGGCGCGGGACATCATGCTGTATCACTTGGACCGTGGCTGGAGCGATCACCTGGCCTTACTTGACGACGTTCGCGAGTCCATTCACCTGCGCGCCATCGCCCGTGAAACCCCCATCGACGAGTTCCACCGCATCGCCGTAGGGGAGTTCAAGCAGCTCGCCCAACGTGCCGTTGATGAGGCTGTGAGCACCTTTGAAACCGTACGTATCGACGCCGCAGGGGCACATCTGGACGACGAAGGGCTCGCTCGCCCCTCCGCCACATGGACCTACATGGTCAACGACAACCCCTGTCCGGCAACGGAAATTCCGTCATCGGGGCTATTTCTTCCATGTTCCGGTAGTGCGGCGCGCCTATGTCAGCTACTGTGCGTATAAAGCCCCTCAACCGCAGCCGATTCGTGGCTGTGGATTCGTGCGTGGCCTGACGCGCAGCGGACATCAACCGCTATGATATAAACCATTACGCGAAGAAGTTAATCTGGAGGTCCAAGAAATGAGCGAAAACCCCGGTATTCCTGAGGTACAAGCGGAAACCACCTCGGTTTTCCGTGCCGACCTGCTCAAGGAAATGGAATCCGGCGCGGGAAGTTCCCCCACCGCCACCAGCGCAGATAACCTCCCCGAAGGGTCTGCGCTGCTGATTGTTAAACGTGGCCCCAACGCTGGCTCCCGTTTCCTCCTTGACCGCGAAACCACCACGGCTGGGCGCCACCCTGAAAGCGATATTTTCCTGGATGACGTCACCGTCTCCCGTCGCCACGCAGAATTCCGCCTGAATGACGGTGAGTTCGAGGTGGTTGATGTGGGAAGCCTCAACGGCACCTACGTCAACCGCGAACCCAAAAAAATTCTGAGGTCCTCTCCACCGGCGATGAGGTCCAGATTGGAAAGTTCCGCCTCGTCTTCCTTGCGGGGCCGAAGGCATAAATAACCCCCATCGTCTACCTGTAATCGAGTAACGTGTCTGCACTACGAAAATCTGCTCCGGTTCATACGGCCAAAGCTCCTGCAGCGAAGGCCGTCAAAACCATGTCGATCGGTGTTGTGCTAGAGCAACTCCGAGTTGAATTCCCAGATGTCACCGTATCCAAGATCCGTTTTCTGGAATCCGAGGGACTAATCTCACCGCAGCGAACTGCGTCCGGCTACCGACGATTCACGGAAAAAGACGTCCAGCGCCTCCGCTACATTTTTGGTGACCCAGCGCGACAATTACCTGCCGCTGAAAGTCATCCGCGAGCAACTCGAAGCCATGGATTCAGGTGCTGTCACCTCCATCCTGACTAAAGCACAGGTAGAACCCATGATTAGCCCGGACAATTTCCGGGCACCCACCTCCACTCGCTTGACCGACGTGGATGTTGCCGACCAGGCGGGTGTGGACGAAGCCTTCATTGGCGTTCTTCTCCGTGAGGGCCTGATCAAGCCCGATGCGTCGGGACACTTCACCGCCGACGATATTCGCATCGCCACCACCGCATGGGCGCTGCAAGAGTTTGGTTTCGATGCCAGGCACCTGAAGTCGCTGCGTAACGCCGCCACCCGACAGGCGGGACTCATTGGCCAGGTAGCCACCCCCGTTGCACGATCCCGAAGCGATGTGGCGCGTCAACGTGCAGAGGAACTGTCCCAGCAGATGACGGCGTTGGTTGTGTCGTTGCATGCTGACCTTGAGAAAACCTCGCTCCGCGATGAACTGGGTATGTAACACGCGTTATGGCATTCACACAGATTGATTTTCACGGCATCCATGTCCAAGGCCCCGAAGGCTTCACTGCGGCGGTCTTGCGCATGCCGGGAACAAACCGGATTCTGCCCATCTGGATCCATCCCGAAGAAGCAAGTGAGATTGAAGCGCGGATCTCCGGTTTCCAACCAAAACGGCCGGCATCCCATGATCTGCTTGCCGACGCCCTGATGCGCCTGACATCGGGATGCCAATCCGTGCGGATCAACAGTAACTTTGAAGGTGTCTACATTGCTGCGCTGGTCACCAACGATGGTGAAGAAATCGACGCTCGACCTTCCGATGCCTTTATCCTGTCCCGCATCCTCGAACTACCCATTGAAATCGACGACGACGTTTTTTTATGCAGGCATCCATTTTTCTTGAGTGACGCCGACCTTGCACACTACTTTGGCATTTCGTCCGGCGTAGTAGGAAACGGGATCGATGACCACATTTCCGCCTCAGGTGATGCTCATGCCGACGCTGACTTCGAAGAACTCATGCAAAGCATGGGTGTTTTTGAAACTGATCTGCTCGGAGAAAACGAAGCATCTGGGGGAGAGGGCGACAACGACGACGGGGAATCACCAGGGCATCGCAAACGCTAATCATTGAACTTTTTTGGCGTGTCGCGTGCAAAATTTGGTGAAGTGAATTAATCTTGCCTGAGAAGTACCACATGGTTAATTCAGGGAGATTAAAACAATGACAGACACTCAGCGCCCAGTGCAGGAATCACTGTTTGATATGGGCCCAGATGAGGAAGTGGGCTACCGCGTTCCCATCGCCTGCCAAGTCGCGGGCATCACCTACCGCCAGCTCGACTACTGGGCACGCACCAAGCTCGTGGTCCCCTCTATCCGATCCGCACGCGGATCAGGGTCCCAGCGCCTCTACTCCTTCAAAGACATTCTGGTGTTGAAGATTGTCAAAGGGCTGCTGGACACGGGCATTTCGCTGCAGAACATCCGCCTCGCCGTGGATAAACTCCGTGACCTTGGTGTTGACGATCTTGCCACCATCACCTTGGTGTCCGACGGCACCACCGTGTACGAATGCCGCTCCGGTGAAGAAGTCATTGACCTCCTGGGTGGGGGACAAGGTGTGTTTGGCATCGCAGTGCCTGGCATCATGAAGGAACTAACCGGTACCATCGCAGCGTTCCCCTCCGAGCGCGTTTCCGATACCGCCCAACCTGCTGCGCACCCCGCCGATGCTATCGACGAGTTGGCTGAGCGCCGCGCCCGCCGCCGCATCTCATAGTTTGTCTAGGCAGGCGGTGTAATTACACCTGTGAGGCTTTTACCTGCCTTAATTCACTAAAGCCGCCCTTCTCTTTCTGTGCTATCTCCCCAGAAAGAGAAGGGCGGCTTTGTGCTGATGGCTCGGAAGGCTGAGAAGAGCTGGCAACAAGAAACCGACCCCGTGTATGGGGCCGGTTTCTGTGGTTATTGTTATGGGCTAACCAACCGCGTGGTGAGCTGGAGCGACATGGTTAACGGTCCGCTGTCGTCGTGGTGGTCGTGGCAGCAGTGGAGCTTTCTCCGTCGGAGGAATCGGTGTGTCCCGACGTTGGGCTTTGCTGCCCAGCAAAGGAATCCTGGAAAGCCCGATCAAGTTCACGCGACAGTTCCTGCGGCGTCTTCGCAACGGCGGCGCTGCCAAAGTGCTCTTTCGACCAGCTGGCCAAAGACTCATCAACAGGGTCATCACCGACGTGAATCACGTGAACGTGCACATCAGCATCGTGGAATTTCTCTAGATCATTCCACAGATCGTGAACGGATATACGGTCCGCAGTACCGGAGGTGACCAGAATGATGTGGGTGGGCTTGCCAGTAACACGGGCGTTTTCTGCTGCCGTGGCCAACGCAGCGAGAACGGACGACCGAGTCCATGGCTCACCGCCGAGGCCGAACTGCTGCATAGTGCTAACAACATTCTCGCCCTTGGACTGGTCAGAGAACGGCACATTGCTGCGCCAACCCTTTGACACGCCTGAACTGCGTGGCGAGGAGTAGTTCCACAATGCGGTGTGGCCGCCGTTTTCAGCAACCTGCCGGATGTGCGGATCAAGGAGCTGCACAGTCTGACTGAATACAGACTGGTCACCCATGGTTTCAGACATTGCCTCTGAGGTGTCCAGCAGCAGCAAGGTGTCCTTAGCGCGATTGTCCTCCGGGGAGAGCGTCGGCTGGGCGGCAACATGCTCGCTGACAACCTGGGCTGTGGAGTACAGCAGTGACTCCGTATGGTTCGGTTCAGTCTGCTCCACATTGTCAGCAACGTAGCGTGCGAAATGCGCGGCCGCACGGGATTCATCTTCGGATACTGTGCCGCTAGAGGTCAGCGGAACTGCAAGAGTGTTAACGTGAATGTCCTCGGGTGCCTCGTAGGTATATCCCTCGGGTGTTTCGGGTTCGGTCGTGGCAATGCGCTGCTTCTTTTCATTCACGGCATCGCTAAGTGAGATGCCTGAGTTTTCCCGCAGCATGTTTGCGGCGCGGTCGGGGTCGCCTCCAGCGAGGGCGGTGGCGGCAACGGCGGAGAAGAACGTGGCATCTTTACCGGGAACAATGACGCCGTGGCTTGCCAAGTGAGCCCATGAATTCTCATCATGGCCGTGTTCATGCTCATGAGAGTGTTCGTGCTCATGTTCATCATGGGAGTGCTCGTGAGAATCGCCTCCCTCTTTAAGCTCTGCGATGCCCAGAGAGGTGCGTAGAGCCACCGGGTAGTTGTTAGTACTTGCCGAGCGGCCAGCGATCTGCAGGCGTGCGTTCACGGTCTCTTTTGTTCCCGGAATCAATGCCAACGCCGCGTTGGCTACTTCGCCAACAACTTCGGTCTTTACGCAGCGGTCCTTGACCACCGGATTGCTTTTCTTATAACTATCCAGCAGGGACTGGACTTGCGGGTTGTCCTGGGCAGCAACAACCAAAGTGAGGTCACCAGCTGGGCAGCTTCCTGCCTGGTTATGCTCCGAATTTGCGTTCATCCGGTTCAAAATCCACCACGCCCCGACCATCAGCACAAGCACAGCCGCGACAATAGAAATCACCATTTCTTTGGTCACCCTCAAATTGCGATGACCGTTAGAGTGCCGTCCCACAGAAACCACCTTTTATGTTGCTCATACCTGTCCCGCTCACGCGGGCAGCCCGGTTGACGTGTTTTTAATGATCTCAATGAGCTGCTGCCTCAATGGCGCGGCGCGTCGAGAAAACAAACGTTGTCTTGTCACATATTCCAACTTTCCCGAACTTTTTTCAATTTCGACTACCCCAAACCCCAGTGGACGCACATCATAAGGCGATGCTTCCATGTCTAAAATTCGTACATCCCTGGCTAGCTCAAAACAATCAAGCCACAGCGGCCCGGGGACCAAAGGCCCAAGCTTGGTGGCCCATTTATATAGGTCCATTGTGACATGCAAACAACCCACTTGGTCGGAGGCAACCTGATCTGAGCGCTCCAAAACCCGGAAGTTGAGGGGGCGAGCGGGGGTAGTGAAAAATCGAAACGCATCGTAGTGAGTACACCGAATGCTGTGGGACTCTACTACCTGGTTGGTTTCCTCTCGCGTAAGACGCAGATCCAGATCATGGCGCGGGGAATCAGTTTTGTACACCATCGCCCATTCGTGAAGACCAAAACAATCGAAATGCGCGGGATTAGTTATGGTCGAAGATAGCAGCGTCTCTATGTACAATAATGCTTCCTTTCGACGTCCCCAAAAACCTCGGACATCCACGCCTACACCGTCGGAGAAAGTGGTGTAATCCCGCCACCCGGCATGCGGAGGATTTCCCTCCAGTAACACCCCGGCACCAGGGTGCCACCTGGCCAATTGCGCCGGTTTAGTGGGGTAGTACTCGAACAAAAAATCAAAGATGGGATGTTTTTTACCGGCCCGACGGCGTTCAAGATGCTCTGCAGTCAACGATTCGGCTCGTTGCCTGTGGAGCTCGGCTTGCTCCTGCCATTGCTCTGGTGAGAGCACGGTCGTCATGGTTCTTCCTCGTGCGTCCAATCCCGTACGGTTCCGACGTATTCTTCGATCAAATCTTCAAGTGTGATGATGCCCAGAAGCTGTCCACGCTCCCGAACCTCCGCCATGTGAGCAGATCTACGACGCATCAGTCGCATCGCAGCATCTAGGGTAGTTGAACCGTCCACAGAAATAAGCCTGCGGAGGCTGGAGCGGGGGAGGAAAACGGGGGTAATTGTGGACGCATCACTCGATGCGTCAGAGTGATTGACCAAATCATCCAACACGTCTTTGACGTGAATATAACCCGCATACTCGCCACCGACCCCAATGACAGGAAAGCGAGAAAAACCCAGTTGAGCTGACGGCTTGCTCTAGTTCATCTACGGCGATACCATCCCGGGTTAGCGTCAGCGTATGTACCTGAGCTCGGGGAATGAGCACTTCTTTCATCAGTCGTGACTCTGTTCCCAGCGCTTTGTTGAGACGCGCGTGTTCCTCGGCGTCGAGAAGCCCCTCTGAGCGGGATTCCCGGATCATGGTGGCCAGTTGCTGGCGGTCAACCGTGGAATCCAGTTCTTCCTTTTGCTCGATACCAAACATGCGTAATGTGACACGTGCCATCCAGTTCATCAGCACAATCAATGGGCGAGTAATACGCACAAACCACATATGCATAGGCACAAGTAACATAGCCACCGACTCGGGGCCAGCCAACGCAATGTTTTTGGGAACCATCTCGCCAAGAATGATGTGCAGCACCGTGACTAGCGCCAACGCGATGGCAAAAGACACAGGGTGCAGCAAATTATCCGGCATACCAGCCGCGTGGAAAGGTGTCTCGATCATAAGTGCGATAGCTGGCTCGCCAACCTTACCCAGCAGCAACGAGGCGATAGTAATACCAAGCTGGGCGCCCGCCAACATCATGGACAAATGTTCAGTGGCATAGAGGACTGTGCGTGCGCGCATTTTACCTTGCGCAATCAAGGCATCGAGGCGGTCACGGCGAGAGGAAATTAATGCGAACTCAGCGCTGACGAAAAATGCGTTGATGGCCAACAACACCGCGGCAAAAAGAATCGCAGGCAGAGCATTCATCGCTTGTACTCCTCGGCTTCTTCATCGCTGATGGGGGTCAAAATTACCTTGTCCACGCGGCGATCATCCATGGCCACCACCCGTGCTATCCACCGACCGCGGATACCCGACTCAAACTCGTCCAGGAAATCCCGATCTGTTTGTGGCAACAACACCACGTCGCCCTCCATGGGGATCCGGCCCAGCGTGTCCATCACCAAACCACCAATGGTTTCGTACGGGCCTTCGGGGGGAGAAATAGCCAGTATTCTCAGGAAGATCATCTACTCGAACAAGCCCAGAGACCTGCCAACTATCGCCTAGTTGAGCGAAATCTTTGTCACCCGTGTCGTCATGCTCGTCGTACACCTCGCCCAGAATCTCCTCAACCACATCTTCGATAGTGACGATGCCGGCAGTACCGCCATACTCATCGGCGACCAATACCACCTGTGATCCTGCGGAACGAACAGCGTTGAGCACGGCGTCGCCATCCAAGCTGATCGGGACAGTAGGCACTGGGCGGGCAAGCAAGCGCAGTTTTGTGGCGTTGTGCTGTTCACGCGGAATAGAAAACGCATCCTTGACGTGTACCACGCCGATCGTGGCGTCTAAGTCCCCATCAGTGACAGGGAAACGGGAATGCCCGGTCTCTAGGGCCAAGGCCAACAGGTCAGTCACCGTGTCATCGGCGTCGAGTGCTGCGATAGTAGAACGCGGCGTCATGAGTTCTTCGGCGTTTGTTTCCCCAAACTTCAACGAGCGGTCCAGCATTTTGGCTTGGCTTTCCTCCAAGCCACCATGCTTCGCGGAATTACGCACCAACGCACCCAATTCCTGCGGGGAACGCGCGGAAGCTAATTCATCGGCAGGTTCAATACCCATGCGGCGCACCAGGGTGTTAGCCGTTTTATTTAGGCTGTGGATAACACCAGCAAAAACACGGTTGAACAATCGAACTGGCCCTACCGTTACACGCGCAGTAGTAAGCGGATTGGTGATGGCCATGTTTTTGGGCACTAGTTCGCCGTATACCATCGACAGCAATGTCGCCACAATCATCGCCAACACCAGCGACACCGCCGGGGCAGCGTTGTCAGACAAGCCCACAAGTTCCAATGCCGGGGTGAAGTATCGCGCCAAAATGGGCTCAGCTAAATAACCCGTTGCAAGTGTCGTGATGGTGATGCCCAGCTGGGCACCGGAAAGCTCAAAAGAAAGCTTATTATGCGCCTTCTGAATCGCCCGCGCCGTGGCATCGCCCTTGTTTTCCACGTGATTATCAATAGTGGAGCGCTCCAGGCCCGTTAACGCAAATTCGATGGCCACGAAAAAGCCCGTGCCCACCGTCAATGCAACAAACCCGAGAAGAGAAAGAATACTTAGTGCAATATCCATGTTAATCGCAGCTCAGCAGGCGTGACGCCCCCTGCTCCCGTGTCTGTTGGTGTTGCAGTGTGCGTGGTGCATGTCGCGGCGTCGATAAGCTACATCGGACCCCGGCCATGCACGTGCTGAGCACACGCAAGCTGGGGCCCGACAAAGATGAAGGGTCGTTGTTCACGTTTAGGCTTCAACCTCAGAACGATCGCCGCTCCATTGGGTGTGGAACGTTCCGGGCTTGTCAACGCGCTGATACGTGTGCGCGCCAAAGTAGTCGCGTTGACCCTGGATCAATGCGGCGGGCAGACGGTCTGCGCGCAGTGAATCATAGTAGGAAAGTGAGGACGCGAATACCGGAATCGGCAAGCCTGTTTGAGTTGCGGCAATGACGACGCGGCGCCAAGAATTAATCAAATCGCCCATTTCGTTCTTGAAGTAGGGGTCAAGAAGAAGCGATTCAACATCTGGATTGGTGTTGTAGGCATCAACAATGCGGTTGAGGAACTTGGCGCGAATGATGCAGCCATCTCGCCAAATGGTGGCCAAGTCACGGGGGTCAATATCCCAGCCGTACTCCTCGGAACCAGCTTTGATCTCGTCAAAGCCCTGGGCGTAGGCCACAAGCTTCGAAGCGTACAACGCGCGGCGAACGTCTTCAATGAACTCTGGGCGTTCATCATCCGATACGCCGTCTGCAATATCACCTGTGGGAAGTTGCCCCTCAGTAGCAGCGCGCTGATCGGCTGCGCCTGACAATGCCCGAGCAAACACGGCTTCGCCAATACCTGTGGTGGGAATGCCCAAATCTAGTGCGGCCTTTACAGTCCACCGACCCGTGCCCTTCTGGCCCGCCTGATCTACGATCACGTCAATCAATGGTTTACCGGTTTCGGCGTCAACCTGAGACAACACTTCCGCAGTAATTTCCACCAGGTAAGAATCAAGATCGCCGGTGTTCCACTCGCGGAACACCTCGGCGATTTCTGCAGGAGTCATGTGTGCGGCATAGCGCAACAAATGATATGCCTCACCGATCACCTGCATATCGGCGTACTCGATGCCATTGTGCACCATCTTGACAAAGTGACCGGCACCATTTGGGCCAATGTGTGTGCAGCAGGGAACGCCATCAACATGGGCGGCGATAGACTCCAGCAATGGGCCAAGTGACTCATAGGACTCAGCTGGACCGCCAGGCATAATGGACGGGCCGTTCAGCGCGCCCTCTTCACCGCCGGAAATGCCAGCGCCAACAAAGTGCAGGCCACGAGCACTCATGTCCGCTTCGCGGCGAATGGTGTCAGTAAAGAGGGAATTGCCACCATCGATGATGATGTCACCCTTATCCATGGCATCTGCAAGCTGAGCGATTACAGCGTCAGTGGCTTCGCCAGCTTGTACCATGATCAGCGCACGTCGGGGGCGTTCCAAGGACGCAACAAACTCTTTGATTGTTGTGGACGGGATGAAGTCACCGTCCTTGCCGTACTCAGCCATGAAAGCATCGGTTTTTTCCGTGCTGCGATTGTATACCGCCACCGTGTAGTCATGGCGGGCAAAGTTTCGGGCAATGTTAGAGCCCATCACAGCCAGGCCAACAACGCCAATCTGTGCAAGTGCTTTCTGATCAGTCATGGTTCACCATCCTACCCGGACGGTATGGGAATGTCCGCGAAAGGTACCACTGATGATCACACCTTGCACGTGGGCTATTGCCTGTGTAGGGGACCGTCTAGCAGGACAAAAATCATGGCCAGAGACTGCACTAACAACGTTGTTGAACAGCAAAAAAACAATATAAACAAAGATAATCGGGCAGATGTAGGCATTTCCGTGTTGACCCACGGGATACAATGGCGGTATGAAATTTGATCACCTCATTCAGAAAGCCGCCGATGCACCCCTAACCACCGACGAACTGGAGGAATTCAACGCCCTCAACACGGGTTTCGACGCCGCGCTTAGCATCCGTTACACCCACATCAGCGCGTCTGGGACACGTGCACAGATTCACGTCACCGATACCCACCTGCAGCCCATGGGGCTTGTTCATGGTGGAGTATTTACCGCCATTGCGGAGTCGGTTGGCTCAGTTGCGGGCTGCTGCGCCGCAGGTGGACCTGTTGTTGGTGTGAATAACAACACTGACTTCATTCGCTCCGTGGGTGCCGGGGTGATCGAAGCGGAAGCAACCCCTATTCACCTCGGACGATCCACGCAGGTGTGGGAAGTGTATTTGAATCATCGCGGCAATATTGTGGCACGAACCACCCTCCGGACGCTGGTACTTGACCGGGAGCTGGGCGATTCTGTGTAAAAGGGGATCGTGGTGATAAGGCGAACGACATGTGGCGTCATGAGCTTGAAGCTTGAAGTGTGAGTTGAATGGGTTCTGCTACTTTCTCACCTAATTATTTGTTTTTCCCTGAGGCTATAATACCTAACAAATACCTAGCGCAATGAAAGCTAAACAGAAGCTAAAGTATTTGATTATCAAATAAAACGAGACCTACATTGGAAATAGGTACCGGAAAATGGGTTCCGATAATGAGTGCCCGGCTCCATCAACCTAAACATTGCTTTTGAACACTTCTTCCAGACACCTTCTAAGGCATCTTCCGAGGTTTCCAATGTCACAATCACGCGTCTCCGAACCGGGATTCCCTCTCTCGCTTGCATCCATCTTTTCCTTCGCCGTCGTTGTCGCGGTTCTGCTTGTTGGGCTTGCCCTCATGGATCGATGGACCTTCTTTATGGTCGTCGCAGTGATCGGCATTCCAGGATTGGGAATGTTGTGGACCACCCGTAAGCGAGCAATTGAAGAGAGGCAGTTCGGGTAGCTCCCGGATAACCGCAGTGGCCTAGCTGCGGTATAACTGCTGGCTAATCGCGGTGGCCAAAAAGCGCACGCCCGATGCGTACACAAGTAGAGCCTTCCTGAATGGCAAGCTCAAAATCTCCAGACATGCCCATGGATAGCTCCCTGAGCGACACCCCATCCGGCACGTTCGGGGGAGAGAACATCCCGCAACAGCCGCAACCGTTCAAATGCGCCACGCACTACAGCTTGATCAGTACTGTTTTGCGCCATTGTCATCAAGCCCACCACACGCAACCTGGGAAACTTCGGCATACGCTCAAGCAGCTTGTCGACGCCCGCCGGATCAATGCCTGCTTTCTGCGGCTCGCCCGATGTATTGACCTGGATAAACACTCTTAGTACACGGTCTTCACTATCGAGCCTGCTGTGAAGAATCTCGGCTAATTTCAACGAGTCAAGAGCCTGAAACTCATCCGCGAAGCGCGCGATGTACTTGGCCTTGTTCGACTGTAAATGGCCAATGATAGACCACGAAACCCCAGTGTCGGCCAACTTTTCCGACTTGGCTAGCGCTTCTTGTGCCTTGTTTTCCCCAAGCACGGTGCACCCAGCCTCAATCGCGTGCCTCAGCCTGTCAGCTGGAACCGTCTTTGACACAGGAAGCAGTCGAACCGACTGTCCAGGCGATGCTGCTGCCTGAATGCGTTCCTGAATTTCAGAAAGGGCGACACGAAAATCTTCGGTGGTGGTGGGGTAGGGGAACACAGCGCTCATGAAGCAAAACGTACACCATGTGGCTTAGGTACATCAGCACAAGCTAGCGCAGTGTGCGAACACGAACGTCGCGTGGGCCTGGAATAAGACCATCCTCAAGAGCGCGCAGCACAAGATCAACTTTTGAAAAAGTTGGCCTGCCAGCCTGAGCATATTTTGTGCGGATACGTGACAAATAATCGTTGACAGTCTCTACAGACAGGCCGGTAAGGCTAGCAACACGTTTCGCAGGTTCCCCCAGTGCGTAAAGCTCAAGAACTTCTCGCTGCCGCGGCGATAGCGGAACGCAGTTAGTAGCCAGCCATGAAGTAACAGGGTTATGGGGGTTGGAACACGCTGCGTTGATTGCCTGAATTATGTTTTCCGACGATGTGGACTTTTCAACAATTCCATCAACGCCAGCGGTCAAAGCCTGTCGCGTAAGATAAGGACTCTCATATGCGCTAAAGATCAACACTGCGAGATCTAATTCATGTAAGTAATTAATGTTGTCATGTGGACAACTATTATCGCTGAGACGAAGGTCTAAAAGCACAACATCTATGGGTGGTTTAGTGTGGTCGTGGACATGTTCCGCAACCTCCTGCACAGTGTGGTAGGCACCTACCATTGTGCAGGTATTAGAACTGTTTATGAGTGCGCTAATTCCGATGAGAACAATCTCATGATCATCTACAATAACCACGTTATTCTTCATGAAGTGAACACTATTTTTATTAATAATGAACTTGGGCTAAATTGCTTCAAAGAAAGAGCGGTAGGTCACCTCATATGGGGGTGATTGTATATGTATAACTGCTATTATTGATCATGCTATGCGTGTTCTTTTAATTGGCGATAGCCTTACAAGGGGTAGTATCGGGTACTCTTTTGCTGATTTTCTTCCGTCTGATATCCACGTGATCAATAAAGGAGTCAATGGCGATACCACACGAGGTGCGCGCGATCGCTTAATGCGATACATCACCACTATTGATTGCGATAGCGTGGTGGTGTGCATCGGCGCTAATGACGTATTACTGCCTGCAATGGGCGAGGCGTCATTGCTGTGGCGTCCTCAGATGCGCGTGCGGTGTTATCTGCAACGATGCGCAACCACTGACGAGGACTTTGCCCATGAGTACGGCACAATCTGTGAGCTTTTAATGCAGTCTGGAAAAAGCACTGTGCTGATGGGGCTGCCACATATGGAGATGAAAGAGATCGCTGCCAGTCTGATTGAGTGCCGGAACGAGATTATTGCCCAGCTTGCTGAAAAATACAGTTTTCCCTACATTGACTCCGGGCGAGTTCAACGAGAGGAAATATCGCAGCGTCCTGGGGCTTATGGATGGGCGTATAGTCAACCCCGCCGTCTTGCTGATGGCGTGATCATGACACTGTTTCCTCGCACTAAACGCTGGTACGCACAGCATCGAAGAAGACGTTACGGTTTGAAGTTTACGGTCGACGGCGTCCATCTGAACCAATACTCTGCTCGTGCACTTGCTCAGCATATTAGTGACGTGCTATCGCAATAGTTTCGAAGCCACATGTGCTACAAAAAGCTAGTTTACGATCCGATGATATAGACGGAACCATAAACGGGAATGGCTGGCGACATAACTCGTGGAGATGTGCCCGGATATGATGAACTCAAGATAGTGCCGCCTCAGTACAGGAGGCGGCGACTTTCGGGATGTCACTTTTTAGCAGGCATCTAACAGCGCGCCTGCTTGTGCTTGATCAGCTGGTTCGTCAACGGTGTCGGCGTTATGCGCGCGTGCCCACAGCCTCATTAATTCTCCCACCGATAGGCGGTTTTCCATGGCTTCCATCTCAGCCCGGACGGCCTTTAATGCGTCTGACTGTCCTGTTGAATAACCACCAAGGTGAGTGCCAATGGAGGTATCCACCCAAATAAGCTCCCATTGTTCAAGATCCACAATCAGCGGAATTGCCGAGGTGGAGCGGACAGCAACATGCGCGGCGGTTTCCACAGTACGGGGCTCAAATACCCGGCCAGCCATGCCGTGGGACCTGGTCATGACCCCGGCAACATTATCGATGCCTTCGAAAGGGCCTCCACAGTAGGAAATCAGCGACATGATGGCATACCGTGCCGATGGGAATTTTTTCATAAAGTCCGGCTTTTTACCTACCCATGGAAGCGCACTATTGTTTTTTTGATGCAGTTTGATATCAATAAACTCGCAGGCACCATCCGGTTGTGGAGCGTGAGTAAGATCCCCGGAGTGTGTGACAAAACCGCGCATAGTGTTACGGAAAAGATTAGTGTAGTCCACATAACCGATCACATGCTTGAAATGGGCGTCGGTGAACATCACGCCAAGATCAACATCGTGGCCGAACCAGTGCACAAACATGCGGATGACATCAGTGGTGTCCCTATCCGGCAACGGAAGACGCTCACCGCGGCTGATATGCCTCAGCCCTGAGGACACATCACGCCGTACCAGCTCCACTGGAACATCATTGACCACGGGAACAGGTGCTGTGGGTGCAGGGGCGTTGGCCAGGCGCGCGACCATGCCATCCAGCAATGCTGTGGTGACATTGTCCAGCAGTTTTTTGTCTACTTTTGCTGGAACACGTTCACGTAGCTTATTGCGGCGGCTGCCAACACGGGTGACCACTACATGTGATTCACGGTTTTGCAGGCCGTTATATGCGGAAATCAGGGTGGTTAGCGGGATTTGCGAGGTCACCTCCTGTGCTGCATTTTCGATTGCTCGTACTTTCTTTTCCCAGCCTTTTGTGCGGGGTGAGGTGGCCAGGCGCATTAAGTGATCCAGACGGCGAACAAAGTTTCCTGGTGTGTGTGTAGGCAGATTGACGGCTTCAACCACATCGCCGTTGTCCAGTGCTACCTCGATGCGAGAATTCAATGTGCGGTAGTCGCCATTGCCGTGGATGACATCGAGTTGTTGTTGCGCGGCCTGATGGCCGGTGACGTCGAAGGGGTGGATGCGTCGCATTACCCGTCGCCAGATGTAGCGGCGGCGTGCCAGCAGGTCGAGATTAAACTCGTCGTTGAATCGTGCTACTGCGGCGATGATGGCGACGCGGTGCCGCCGAGGGAATAGGTGCGATGTTGACTGGGTATTCTGCGCTGCAGAGTAAGTCGCGGGCGCGCTCAGAGTCGTCGACAAACACGGTCAAGATGGTGCGTAGTACATCGTCGATGGTGCGTGCAGAGTTTAGTCCTGTGTTGAGGGTGATGTCGTGGTTGCCACCCAGTGGTGTACCACACGTCCCAGAGCGCGGTAGCAAAGTTTTCACCATTACGGAAGGCTGCTGTCCGAAACAGCGCAGCAGTGTCTGTGTCCAGGTATTCCGCCAGATCATGCACAAAATCGCGATCTGCCTCTGAAAAAGCAACAGCTTTTTCCCATTCGGTGACCAGCATGAGCGCGTCAGGCGTGACTGGTGTAAGAACTCGCGGCGAGGCGGTCCACTCGCCTAAGGCTAATGGAGTACGTTTCAGTTCCGAATATTGCTCTGGCCGCCACTGACCCCGAGTAAGGTAATGGATTATGGCGTTGGACAAAAGTTCAACATCAGACATATTCATGACCTGCTCCGGGAAACCCGGATACATGGGGGTCCATGTACGGTCTGCACCGATCAGCTGCGATGCAACGGCTATGAGTTGTTTCAATTCCTCCACAGAAAGCCGTCGAAGCTGCTCAGGGTCGGCGATAAATCCGATATTGAGTAGCTCGATTGCCGCAGTTGTAGCAACGGCTTGATTGGATGGGGAAGTGGCCGTAGGCCGAACAACAAACAGCCCACGGCGCAAAAACGAAGCGGTGGTCATAGCAACCTTTACAGGTAATAAGGGTGTGAAGATGAATTATCCCCCAACCGTCTTGATAAGGATCATGGCAGGTTGGGGGATAAGTGAGAAAGGATGCCCGTGAATCTATGCTGAGGAGAAGTAACGAGCACATGTGCCTCACGCAAAAATCAGTGAAGCACATGTGAAGCCCGAAAGCAAGCGAAACACATGCAGTAGTTTATCTGCTACCCGAAAGTGGGGGTGTTCGGGGAGGTGTTGCCGCCATCAACATTACCGAAGAGCAGGTATGCTATCTTGTTTGCATGACCCCGTATAACACACCGCCGCCTGAAGATATTGCTCCATTTATGTGGGTTGACCATGATAATGGCACCTGCTCCTAATACTTTACGTTGGTGATTACCTTGTCGATGTTTTTTTGAGACTCGCGCCGACGAAGGTTTTGAGGGGAGTGGATATGACTGGAACTCATTGGCGTTGGTTTTTCTTGAAGAAAAATGCCTGAGGTCGCTGAGGTTATCAACGCCGACCCAGAGGGAAGTATGTTCTGTATGTATTCCAATGATGCCGCTGCTTTGGAAAAAAATTTGCTCGAGGCTTCAGGGCCGCATGTGAAGACAGGAAACTGATTACCGATCTGTTCTCGCGTGCAGAGTTGGACTAGTGGGCTGTCCTGACGCTCGCCTGGCAGCCGTCGAGCTGTTCGGTTCATGTGTGCGATGAGCGTCGGGGCGTCGATAAGTGCTGGTGCGCGGGTGTAGCAGAAGTTATGCCCCTAGCTGCGGAAAGCAAAAGTATGTTCTAAGAATTTACCCCCGTGTAGGGTGACGTGCTGTAGCTTAGTTAGCTATGAGCAATAGTCAACAAAAAATACATGACAACCAGCAGATCGTTCTCCCAGAGGACCGCTACGCAGAGGAACTTGCGTTCCTGGCGGTGTACGACCAAGGGCCGAAAACCTCCTGGTTGGTTACTCACCCCACAATCTGTTGTTGCCTTTATTTGTGGCGAGCAGGGGCTGCGGTTGAAAGCTGATAAGAAGAAAGCACATCCTGAACTTCCGCAACGCATGGACATCACGCCAAAGTTTATTGGCGATAAAGCCCTTATTGAGCGTTGCGTGGTCACGCTTGCTGGTTCGCGCGCCTTGATGCTGGTTGGTGAGCCTGGCACGGCGAAATCAATGCTGTCTGAACTGCTCTCAGCCGCCATTTGTGGGACGTCCGAGCTGACAGTTCAGGGGAGCGCCGGCACTACTGAGGATCAGTTGCGTTATGGCTGGAATTACGCCATGCTGCTGGCCCATGGTCCTAGCGAACAGGCGCTTGTTCCTTCCCCAGTTTTGCAAGCAATGACCACTGGAAAAGTGGCTCGAATTGAGGAGATTACGCGCTGCCAACCTGAGGTTCAAGACGCGCTTGTGCCGGTTCTTTCGGAGCGTCGTATGGCTATCCCTGAACTAGGAGAGCATTCTGTTCCTGCAGTCCAGGGATTTTGTGTGATTGCGACAGCTAACCTGCGTGATAAAGGCGTAAGTGAAATGAGTGCTGCGCTGAAACGGCGTTTTAACTTTGAGCACATTGATCCGATTAGTGATCGCAATGCTGAAATAGCCCTTGTTGAGTCAAAAACAAAGCAGGCATTGGAAGAAGCCGCTGCACCTGGCGCTGTTGATCAAGTTGTAGTGGATACGTTGGTCACTATTTTCCGGGATCTTCGCCGAGGGGTTACGCATGAAGGATGGTCAGTAGAAAAACCAGGAAGCATTATGTCCACTGCTGAGGCAGTAGCAATTTCCTCTTCCATCGCATTGTCTACCTCCTATTTCCCACATGGCCCCTCGGCGTTGCAGCTCATTCCTGGGCATCTTCTTGGTGCTGTGCGCAAAGACGACGATAAAGACGCGGGGCGTTTGCAGGCATATTGGGATGCTGTGATTCGCCGCCGTACCCAAACCGATGAATCGGGGACATGGCGCACGCTGTGGGAGGCACGTGAGGATGTCCACTGACACACACGATCAGATCAACATCGACCCGGAAACGCTTCTCGACGCCCTGGTTTCTCCAGGTTCGCACACCTTCTTCGGCATCCGGCACCACTCACCGGCATGTGCCCGCGCCGTGATTCAGGCGGCTGAAGAACTTCGTCCCGCTGCCGTGGCCGTGGAAATGCCTGCAGACATGACTGACATGCTGCCGTGGATGTGGCACACCGAAACCATCGCGCCGGTTGCTGTAGCGGTGTCAGATAAGGACGCAGGACCACGTGGCATGGGGTTCTACCCTTTCGCAGATTTTTCCCCTGAGTTAGCTATCATTCGGTGGGCAGGCCGCAATAACATCCCTATTCACTGCATTGACCTGCCTGTCGGTGCGCGCGCCGACATTGATGAAGATGGTGATTCTTCTGATGATGTTGTTGATGTTAGCGAGCTTGTTGGCCAGGAGGCATGGGACACAAAAGTTGAATCGCGTTCCATCGGAGCCTCATGGCAACAGGTACAGAAAGCAGCTCTTGCTGTTGGATTGGGCGCGCGCCTTGCTCAACCAACAATTGATACATACACGCAGGCCCGTGAAGCGCACATGCGTGCGTGTTTAGATGATCTTCCAGAAAACACCTTGATTGTTGTCGGTTCTTTCCACTGTCAGGGTCTTGTTACTGGAGAAAAAGTAAAGCCTAAAAACATCAACCCGGTTGTTACGTCTATTGTGCGCTACAGCTTTGAGCAGCTTGACTATCGTTCCGGCTACGCCTCAGGTATTCGTGACCCACAGTGGCAGCAAGGGATATGGGAATGCTCCACTGTTGCGGATGTTGATGCGTTGACTAAAGCCATGATCACTGACGTTGCCCGCACGTGCCGCACTGATGGTGAGCCGGCTGGAACCGGTGAGGTGGCGGAGGCATGCCGGTTTGCTGGTGATCTGTGCCGGATTAGACACCTGCCGGCACCAGGGCGTCGAGAAGTAATTGAAGCTTTGACCAGCGTATTTGCTCACGGAAACGTTACAGGACGCGGACGCGGCATTGCCCGCGCAATGCAGAAAGTGCTAGTGGGAGAACGCCATGGGGATCTTCCTGCGGATGCCCCCATTCCGGCGTTAGAGGCGCATACCCGCGCTGAGATGGAGCGACTTGGGCTATCCGCCAAGGAACGCCAACGCGCTGTCAGTCGCCGCATCGAACCTTTCAAAGGTGGTAAAGACTTTGAGCGTCACCTTCTTCTGATGCGCCTTAATGTGCTGGATGTGGACTATGTTCGCGATAAAACCAACGGAACTAACCGCGGCCTGGAGGCACGTAGCTATACCGTAGAGTGCGCTTTTACTGCAACGACCGCCGCAGGTCTCGCAGCTGTTGCCTACGCTGGAGTGACCCTTGAACAGGCGGTATCCACGATCCTTGGAGCCAAACTTGGCGCACTTTCGGCCGGTGACGATGAGGTCAACCCACAAGTGGTCCTTGAGGTGATTGGTGCCGCTTCGCAAACAGGTGCGGGTGAGGTGCTAGAACGAGCCCTTCAGGTGATGGAAACCGACGTGCTGCACCGGCTTGGTTTCGGTGATGCAGTTACCGCAACGGAGTTGCTTACCGGTATCGCCGGTGACCGCGAACCAGCCGCGCGCCTACTGACCGACAAGCAACGCGACCTAGCAAACGCAATGGCAGAGAAGCTGGGTGCTGTGATTGTGCGCGAAATTCGCGGAATCGCGGGTTCAACAGAGGTGGAACACGCTCGGCAGCTGGGTCAGGCAGCTGGGCTGATCAGCAGCTATCTTGTGAGCATAACAGCAGCGCTCCAGCGCGTCCGTGAAAGTGGATCACCGCTGATGCAAGGCGCCGCCTATGCGGTCCTTGATGCTGTCCAGGATTCCCCGTCTGATCCACAGCAGACTGCAGAATTCATTGGCAGCTGGATTGACCAGTCAAGCACTCCAGAAACACGCCATAACCTGCAGCAACGTATGGTAGGTTACCTGTGTGCATCCCGTGGCGTGTGGTGCGACAGCCCGATCATGGACAGCATCATTGATCGGGTAGCGGCACTACCTGACGACCATTTTGTGCAGTCCCTTCCACCCCTGCGCGGGGCTTTTGACACGGTTCCAGCCGCAGAACGTGAACGTTTCTTGGATTACCTTGCCGAAAAAATTGGTCGAATCTCCACCGCTTTGACTGTGGATCCAGCCCTTCTGGCGGCGAATGCCACTGCGGATGTGGAAGCACGCCGACGTCTGGAAGCTCTTGGGTTGGCTGATGTGTCGTTCACCCCCGCAATGCGGTGGCGGCTCATTCTCGGTGCTGAACCAGAAAAACTTCAGGGCCAGGCAAAACGTATGGCGAGTGCTCTTGATGAGCTGTATGGCGGCCCCGACTCAGATCAAACTGGCGAAGCCGACGGGCGAGTGCGAGGTGCAGGTTCAGGGCCGAGTCAGCTGGGAGTACGTAATTGGGCTGATGAAATTCAGGCACTGTTTGGCGATGACCATATTCAAGAAATTTCGGCCAAGCAGCAGAAAAAGGTCGACCAGATGTTATTACAAGTCTGAATGCAGATGATGTTCGACCATCGGTGGAACTGCTCACCACAGTATTGAACCTGAAAGGCGCGCTGCCGGAATCTCGTCTCCGCCAACTGCGCCCACTAGTAGCCAAAATCGTTGAAGAACTGTCGCGCGTCTTGGCCCAGCAACTCGCGCCGGTGCTAGCAGGTATTGCTCAAGCAAAACCGACCCGCCGACGCACCGCACGTATTGATTTACCCGCGACCATTCGCCGCAACATGAAAAATGTAGTGTCGCACGAAGGACGGGCGCAGATTGTGCCGGTTACTCCAATTTTTCGGGCACCAGAACGGCATGTGTCACCGTGGCACATTATCGTGCTTGTCGACGTCTCGGGGTCTATGGAGCCCTCCACTGTTTACGCAGCAATAACAGCGGCGATTTTGGCAGGCGTGGATACTTTCAAGGTCAGCTTCATTACGTTTGATACCAGCGTCATTGATTTATCCGACTCGGTGGAGGATCCGCTGGAGTTGCTTCTTGAAATCAAAGTCGGCGGCGGCACCAACATTGCACAGGGCGTGCGTTTTGCAGCAACAAAGGTAACTAATCCCAGTAAAACAGTTGTGGTGCTGATTAGCGACTTTGAAGAATGGGGATCGGTGAATAATTTGACTACAGCAATCCGCAATCTTGCTGACTCGGGAGTGAAACTCATTGGATGTGCAGCACTGGACGATGAAGGTAAAGCCGCATACAACGTTGGGATCGCCGAGTCTGTTGCCGCCGCTGGCATGCGCGTCGCATCTGTGAGTCCTATGCAACTCGCACGATGGGTGGGGGAGGTACTGCGATGACCGCCGAACTTCCACCACTCGACCCCATCGTGGCAGCCGCCGCGTTGGAGCTCCTGCCACCGCGCTTGCAAAAACGCGCGGAGAAGCTTGCTGCAGATACCAGTGAATGGGAAATCAACACCGATAATGGGCTGAGTGTCACCATGGGGCAGGCGACCGTCACGCTTATCGACGACGCGGATGGTCAGGCCTCGCTGAACTGTGACTGTCTCCTTGCGCCCAAGTGCGCACACATTGGGGCCGTATGCGTAGCGTCACCTGTGGGCGAGGCGACGTCGGCAAGCTCGGGTGACGATATTGGAGCTGTTGACGCTGGTGAGTCCTCTGATGCAGATCCGAGTGATAATAGCGCCGTGCCGCGCAGTGACGCAGCATGGGCGAAGGAACTACCGTCACCATCCGACATTATGGAACTGGTTTCGAATGTTAAAGACGTTATTGACGATATTGTCGAATTTGGACTAGGGCAGCTCAGCATTGCTCGGCACACCCAGCTGCTTGCTTGTGTGCAAAAAGCTCGCGTCACTGGTTTGCCCAGGTTGGAGCGTGCCCTTACAGCACTGGCAACTAACTCTCAGCGCATTCGGTTAGGTAAACCCGTTGGACGCAATGACGCGACCATTAACACATTGCGTGTTGCATTTACCTGTTTCCTTCTAGAACGCAATCCCGCCGACCGTGAAGCCATTGGGCAAGCCCGTCGCGCCTACACCACCCTGGACACGCAATCAGGTGCCGGGGCGGGAATGTTCACACCCTTGTACGCCGAGCCCATTGTTGCTTCCTCGGGGTTTGCGGGCGTGACGGTCGCGTTGGCAACTACCTCTGGTGATCTATACTCAGTCACCAAAACCCCACCAGGACAGGCCAGCGATGTTGCCGGAATTTGGCATGGATCACTCCGATTGGGCGATCTCCACTGCAATCATGCGCAGCTAGCGCGTAAAACGCTACTGATCACTGGTGGACGCTCCTCATCTGACGGCCGTATCGGTAGCGGCAGGGGAGTGCGGGCAGCTCTTGGGAAAGACGTGACACTGGACATGGTGAAAGCCATTCCACTTAAAGATGGCTTAGCGTTGATTGAGGGCACCGTTGTCAGCATAGGGTTAAAGGGTGTGGTCCTGGAAACCACTAATGCAGGTACGGTAACACTCAACTTCAGTATATCCGCGAAGAAAACTGAACTCCCCAACTTTGTCGAAGCTTGTCAACGTCACCTTAGCCATGGGAACGCCTTAGTATTCACCTGCCTTGTACGCGATGGAATGGTTCTCTGTGTCTGGCCCATGGATGAAGTGCTTTCTTTACCAAAAGACTACGGCGGACGGATCTTTCCAGGACTAGATGTAGTTACACCCCCCAGTTTGGCAAACATGTACAAAGATTCCGGCAGTGTCTTCGACCTTGACCACCCAATTGAACGTGGTATTTCCGACATTGTTGAGCCATGGCTTCATCGAGTTGTATTCGGTGGGGCACAAGCAATTAACAGCCGAGTTTCGGAAGCGCAACGCGACGCCGTACACCTAGAACAATTAGGTGCACCCTACGCAGCAACACTGCTTGAAAGGTTTACCCACGAGCCGCAGCGCAGCACACACTCACTGGCCTTAGCAGCCTATATTCGAAAGATTTAACACGCCAGCATTGGAGACACAATTATGAGCACACACGACTCGCCATCAGGTAGCACAACTGCGGAGGAGCAGGTTGAAGAACACTGGGTAGATGGCGGTGACTACAGCTTCCGCATTAGCGGAGACACCATCATTGCCCGCAATGCCAAAGGGCGCGTGTTAAAAACCGTGCCCCCAAAAGCAAAGAAAACTGAGACATACGAAAAACTCGAATCACTGCGGTCCTACCTGCACCAGCACGATGTTCAGTGTGCTGACACGGTACGTGAGTGGTTTTTGAAAGGACTCCCTGTACCTGTCACTGTTATCGCTGCAGTGTGGATTGATCCTGCGTGGCGGTACTACCTTAACGATCTTGTTATATCCACAGACGACGGAACTGTTGGATTGCTGCGCGCCGCATCAAAAGAACATGGATTGCAGTTGGTTGACCTTGATGGAGAAACCGTTGATATTCCATATTCGCAAGAAACTGTGATCACCATTCCGCATCCAGCAGTGATGGACGATGTTGATGATTGGCGCGAATTTGCCGTGGAACTCGGGGTGAACCAAGGACTGGATCAGCTTTTCCGCGATCTCTACATCAAACCCAGTGACGATGACGGCCTGTACGCAGCAGTGCATAAATACGAGGGCGCCACCTATTCCTTAGCCTCCCATCTTGTGGGGCGCAGCCGAGGCGGCGGGTTTGCCGCCACGCTCAACACTGTGTCTTTGACAGTGATGGAAGACGGAATTGAAACAGTAGCCATGCTTGATGTGGACGCGTGGGATCCCCTCGATGAAGCAGTGCTGTATCGGCTGACTTTCAGCCGCGACGGCCATGACATTGCACTGAACGATGTTGGCCCAATCGCGTGGTCAGAAGGAATACGTATGTGCGAGTTTGTGTACGCAGGCCGCACAGTGCAGGAAAAACAAGACTGAAATAATACGCACTCATGTGGTGTGTGATGTGATCGGAATAAAGCATGAAAACAAGTGATGTGGTTCGTCAAGGTGGCATTGTCCCAGTTTCGGCAGCCGGGGTAAACGACATGACCATGGTGGCAACCATGGCGAAAAGCGCACAACTTTTGGGCAATCGCACGGTGGTAAAGCTCATTGCAGAGCAGCTTACCCAGGCAGAAAAACTCATACAGGAGTTCTTGGGTCTGGAGCCAGGTGCAGCCGAGCCGGTTGGTGCAGCATTGACCCGAGCAGTTGGCTTCCCAGCATGGCCAATCCTCCAAGACCCACCAAACGCTAGGCACGCATTAAACCTGGTTGCGGATGTGGAATGGGCCAAACGCATGGCACAAGGATCGCCAGGCAAAGTTGCTGACCGTTTTACGGAACTTGCCACGGAGCTTGCCAATGCCGCCCCGCATTTTTCTGCCTACCCTCTACGAAGAACTTGCTCGCATTTTCGATTCGGTGAGCAATACTAAATACGCCAGTCGCTTTCTTCAGCAAAGCAAGGGAAGCTGAACGAACTTATGGTTTGCCTGTTGACCCACAGCGGCATCAAGCAGTCTTCATGGAGTTTTCGCAGCGCGGTACCATCGCCGCCAAAGAGTTAAGCGAAGAAGCAGCTGCATGCATCAAGCGTGCCGACGACCCCGCACACGCCTACCGGTACTTCCTTGATCTCAACATTGTTCGTATCAAAGGCAGGTGGCGCACCTTACGCCATGATGGTGCGTGATTTGGTGAAATTGGGTAAAGCTGCGGGAATGTCTGCGAGCGATGTCTGCGTGGAACTCATCAATGAGGTTGACGGCGCGTCCGGGCTGCGGCGTGCTCCCGCAAAATTCTTCTCTACTGTGAGCAAACACATTGCGCCTGCAGTGAAAGAAAACCCGGCGATTTTGAACACGTTGTTTAGTCAAAAAAGCGATGAACTTTCGTTGGATGAGTGGGCCACTGCGGCCAGGACCTCAGGATTGTTTGACTATCTTGAGAATAACCCCGAGCGTCTTGTGCGATGGGTGGAGGATACCCTCAATAATCTTCGGGGGATCGGCGATAATAGCGAGGTATTCAGCGAGTTCATCCTGGCAAATAGCAATGCTCTCAAGGGTACAACAATGACCGTCCAGATTGAAAAAATTAATCTGGAAATCTTTGACTGTTTGGTACAAGCTGGGGTGAGTTGGAACCTGAGAAATGCATCCAGAGAAGAAAAACTTCCGCACCTCTGGAAATTGCGGCAACAAATTAATAGAAGCGGGCATAACGGCATCAAGCAGCTGCCCTCCCTCACGGCAGCATTTTCCAATGATGAACTGTGTGAACAACTTCTGCAGGGCTGGGATCTGAAAGATTTTCTCCAAAATATCGCCCATCCTTTTGTTAAGCATGGATATGAAAACATCGTGCACTATATGATTCGGAAAAATATCGGTTCTTTTACTGGGCAATCCGGAACATCCAATAAGCTATTTTCCAGCGGTGGAAAAACTGACACAGAGTATTAACTCTATTCAGTCGTTGAAGCTACCCTGCGACCTCTTGGAAATGGTAAAAGCTGCCGTCGATTTTGCTCCTGAGGATATGTTTTGGCAGAAAACCTCCGTGCAGGGTTGCTCACAGAATTAGCGTGGCCAGAGCTGGAACGACATGTTAGTGGCTGGTTGAGCGCAGTTGCGCCGAAAGGGATGCACTCAACTAAAGTCCAACTCAAAGAAAGCTTCCCGGGGGTAGTGGTAATTTGGGGTAGAAGAGTCGCGGCCATTGAAGGTGATAAGACTCTTCGTGAGGGAAAAATATTGAAGCCTAGAACCATTACTAGCGCTGGCTATCTAGGAGCGGATCACAGTATCTTTGTGACCGCTCAGCACCATTACTCTAATTTTGCGCAATGGGTGGACGGCGATGTTGTTCAAATGCGAGACGCAGAATGATTACTGGTGGTGGGGAGACTCTGCTGGTGATTCCACATCAAGTGTTCCGCTCAATGACGGGCGGTTATGCCCATCGGGTATGGTTCATGTTGGTGACCAGTGTCTTACAGCCAACAACGAAGGCCGTGTGTTCACTACATCCAACGGGCAGGCGTGGTTGCTGAAAGACGATGAAAATCAGTATCACTACTCGTATTACATGCGCCGCGCGCACGACAACAATGCTCATAAGGGATTTGTCGTCGACTCAGCGACAGGTAATGTCATTGGCCCTGGGCTGCCTCAGCCACTGATTGATATGGTCGCGGGCGTTTCTTCATCAGCAACTCCAGACTTTGATAGATCAACGTTGTTGGCGCTACCTGCAGGAATAGAGCTTCGTGATGTTGTTATCCCAGTGCATGAAGGAAACTTTTGTATGTGCAGCAGGTACCGATACCAAGCGTGAAATGCACTATTTTGTCGCCACAGGCGACGGCAACCATTATGGCAGTGATGTACCCATTAACGGTGTTATCCAAGCTAATGGCATAACGTGGCTTCATTCACCAGATGGGTGAATTGCATTGCCCCGACTTTCGAGATGGTTCTGGTGAACTCGCCGCAACACGCAACGATCGTGGTGAAAGTCCACTGGTTGCACAGGCTTCCGTGGACCGCGTGGGTGAACCTCCGGGTGCGTGATGCTGAGGCAAGTGCCAGGCTCCGGGCGGTAACACCAGGACAAGCAAAGATGCTGCTTGACACTTTGGTTGGCGTGCGCCAGGTGAAGCCAGTTGCTTCGGCGGACCGCAAAGTATCCGACGTGAAACATGTAGGCACCTACGATCCCATCAGCGAAGACTGCCGCCCTGATTCCGCAGCCATGAAGATGGCGGCATCAATTTTGGGTATTGAGGATCCAGCCCAGCATTACGATTTGTGTGCCAGCATGGTGCAACTTGCGTTACAGGTGGCTAAGCACAACTTCCGTGTGGAGCGGCTTAACAAGAAGCTCACGCTGCGTATTGCTCGCAGGAAACGTGAAGAAGAATCTGCTGCCGCGTCAGAAACAACACAGCCACTAGACGGCACATCCTCAACCCATGTTGAGCACACTGAGAAAGTTGACAACCGGCCGAAGTTCACCACATTGGCGGCGAAGGAAGCGCGGCAATTGGCAGATATTGTGCATAAAAAACCTGGTACACGGTCGAAACAATGGCGATGGTTACCTGTTGTTGGTATAGGAAAATCTTTTGCTATCTGGGCACAAGGCCCGCTCGCGCATCCGCTAGTCAAACTACACCTCGCTGAGATGTTCTCGGTGTTGCTTGATGCAGGAATCTGTTCACCCGCATGGAATCAGGCCAGTGTGAAATGGGAGACATTGGCTCGACACTACGGCAAATCGCATATCGGACTGTCATTTAAACTTTCCGACGCCGACGATGCGCCACGCGCTATTATGCTTAACCGCAGTCATTCTGAAAAGAAGCTGCTCATTGAGGGCGAAATCCCTGACGCTATCCATGATGTTGCAGTGACAGGTACTGCTGTCCGTGGTAAGGAGTTTGGCCTGTCAACAACACTCAGCCAAGCCGAAATGCAGAAGTATATTAGTTTACTCAGCAGCGAGGATTCAGAGATAGATATTGAGGCATGGAAAGAATCTGTTGCTTCATATATCACGGCGGTTGCTTCCCGTTGTGTACTCACTGAACGCGCAGTGTTGGTGTTGTTGGCTGGCGGTTATCACCCTGGCCTAGGAAAAGCACCAATACTGTTTACCGACTACACACAAAATTCAATCGCATACGAACAGGACAAAGAGCGATCCGCTGCAATACGTAAGAAGCTGAAAATTTCGCTGAAGAATCTTGACACTGCGGTTGAGCAATTGGATGCCGTGGACGGCGAACTGCTTGAGCTGCTGCTTGTGGCTGTATCTGATAAAAATATGGATGCAGTGATTGCCATTGCAGAGCAACTACCTTCCACGAAGATCATGTTTGATGACGCTCAGTTTGATCATCTTCTTGGATGGGGTAACTCGTATTACGAAAACAAGGTTGCCGCCATCTGGAAGGTCGCAAATCCGCTGCAACAGCGGCTGCAGCTCAAAAGGTGGATACGGCTACGGACGTATTGCGGGTACATTGTTGCACTGGGCAACCTATGCAGATGCCGACGATCCACTACGGGAATTTTACGCCGACCAGTTGGAGCGGCTTAAGACCGTTGATAGTGAGATGCTTACCCACGAAAATCTAACCACGTTGCCACTGCAAGGAACAATAGTGGACACAGATTATGAGGGCTACTACTGGCAAAGCAATAATGATAACGGCGATGCTGTCCGAGCTTTGAAGGAAGGGCTTTTCAATCCGGTTATTGCCGGTTTGCGGCGTAAACTCACCATCAAAGGCGCCATGTGCAACCCGCAGGCGTCCGTGCCTGAGGTGGTAAGTGCGGTCGTCGATAAGCTGGGGATCAGCGAAGCTTCTGCGGCTTATTTCCTGCAGATTCTGTGTCTTGTTGACTGTTCTGATGCGAAAGTGAAGTCATGGAACGGGTGGAAGAAGAAAGAACTGGACGCAGCGCGCGCCGAATTGGTTGAACGTGGCCTTGTCATTGAGGCGAAGCGTGCCCGCACAGGTCGTAGCGTGTTTCTGCCAGGGACATGGTGGGAGGCATCCGCGCCGAATCCAGCCATGGAAGCATGGAAGGCTGTGTACTACGCAGTCCGGTTCGACGGCAAAGCTTTCTCGGTCGTTCCGTGGTGCCCGCCAATTCTTCCCCTTGATGAGCTTTTTGCTGCAGCATGGGAACGCTACGCCAGCGGCGACGTACCGAAGATGGAGGAACTCACAACCAAAAAATATCGGAAACGTGGGCGCTAAATGCGCATCACAAGCAACGCACTGCTGGCGTTGGCTCAACCGCCAACTGAGAATACGGTTGGCGGAAGGAACGTCGACCCGATTGCGGCATTATCCGCTGTCCACGATTACCTACCGGAGCGTGTAGTAGTCAAGCTTGTGCCCTCAGGCGCTGGTTACAGCGGAAAAACAAGTGCAGCTACACACTGGATTTGACCACCACTGTGCGCCAACTGAAACGGTTGCATGTGGCCCCATCAGGGCAATCGGGTTCCCGGCATGGCCCATTATCATCGACCCGGATAATGCACAGCACGCGTTGAATCTCGTGGCGGATCTTGAGTGGGCGCGGCGTACCGCTGCGTCCGCCCCTGGAAAAGTACAGGACCGATTTGCGGAGCTTACTGCCAGTTTGGAGCGATCCGTTCCGCATTTTGTTCCCGCATTATTGGAGGAGCTTGCTCGTATCTTTGACGATAACGGTAAGTCCCACCTTGCGGCTCGTTTCTTCGGACGTGCGCGTGCGTCGGAACGCACATACAACATACATATTGATCCCAACCGTCAGCGTGCCTTGTTTCAGGAGTTTGCTGAAAGGGGAGTGGTCACAGCTAAAGAACTTACGGCCGAGCGCATACGCTGCATTGATAGCTGGGAATTCGACTGACAATGCGTTTGAGTATTTCCTGCAATTGAACGTCGATCGGATTCGCGCTGGTGGAGTCCCATACACCAATCTGCCACGAGACCTAGCAGCGGTAGGGAAGATGTATGGGCTAAAGCCAGCCGACACAGGTATGCGCTTGATGCACGAGATTAAAGGCGCGGGTAGTCTGCGCCGCGCACCTCTCGGTTTCATTCAGGCTCTGGCACATCAGCTTGCGCGTACACGGTCAACTCACCCCTGAGCTGATTGTGCACCTGTTTAGCGTTTATAACCCTTTTGTTGATGTGGATGAATGGCTACGAATAGGGGAGAAGGCAGGACTATTTGACGTTCTTGACAACAACATTCAGTTGTGCCATTTCTGGGTAAATAGTATCGTGCACGCTATCGGCGACAACGGTATACATAGTGAGCTTTTTACCGCGTTCCTACTTAAGAAGTCTGCGTCGCTCCGAGGGCTTCGTCTAACCATGTACCCCCATGCCCTATCATTGGAGATTATTGACGCTCTTCTTGGTGCAGGAGTAGAAGTAGAATTTTTAGATGCCAACAATGAGCGCACGCACTCATCACAAATGCACGATAGGCGTTTCTGGAATAGGCCATTAGTTATTTTCGCTAATGAGGCTCGCCAGAAATTAATCCCGGGGCATTGCAGTATTGTGACACTGTCGTCTCACCAGGATCTGGTCGCACAGATTATCGCTAATACTTCCCTTAAAGACATATCACGTGAGCGTATTAGTGTTTTGATCCAGCATGGCGGGTTAGGGTTTGTTGCAGCTCTTGTCGCGCGTGAGATGGTTATAGCCAAGCGCTATGGCTACCTCCTTCCGCACCTGTCGACGCTAATAAGCAGCTTTTTCGAGCCCGTTGATGCACTAAAGGACATCCTAGCCACCCCTTCCTCGTCTCAAAAATCATCATCGTATTATACATCAGATACTTTGTCGCAATTTTTTCACTGTATGTCACGGTGTACGCAGTTAACGGCGGCGGATATTGCAGCCTCTAATATCCGAAACGGTCTATTAACGGAGCTCGCGTGGCCCGAACTAGAGCGGCATGTTCTAGCATGGAATTCCACAATGACAGAAGATTCCACCGATCCTGTTCCACGGGTTCAGATACGCGAAAGCTTTCCAGGCGCAGTGGCAGTGTTCGGCAAAGAAGTTGTGGCCGTGGAAGGTGATAACACGATAGGAAAAGCGACTATTCCAGCCCAACGCTATCGGCTTATTTCTGCATTCTATTTCCTTAACTCGCGCAGCATAAAATCGCAGAGCACGCGCACTAAGCACAAAGAGTCTCCGTCACTGGGCGTTATTACCGCACATAATCAGAATGAACTTTAGCGGCGTGGTCTGATGATAGTGCGGCTATTGTACGTCCCGCTTCTACGTCTCGTTGGGGTTGGCATTGGGATCTTCCGAAAAGTACGGTCAGTGTGCCGTTGGGAACAGAGCAGTCTTCCCGCCTTTGTGGTAACGGTGTGATTAGCCCTCACCAAGAATCGTTTGATCTTCCTGACGGAGTGGTGTTTTGTGATGCATCGGGCAATATGTGGCGGGGTAGTTATTCGGCAGATCGGACATTTGTGGTCCGCCGCGTTGACCCTGTGACTGCGGTGGATATTCAACAGGAAATCCCGCCGCAGCTGATGAGTGCGGAGCAGGCGAGTGACGCAGCTGGTTGAACGCGACGTCGCAAAGCGAGGCGCGCTCAACAGTAACGGGAATGTCCGGGTGCGTGTGAATTACCGCATGTCTACGTTGCTTCCTGCACCCACCGCAGGTTCAGAATACGAGCTGCCTGGTTCGCATGAAAGTGCCATCCCAGTCGTAGGTGGTGAGGTGCTTGTCGCGTCGGTTGACGTGGTTGATCGGTATGGTGCGATAGATTCTCATGCCGTGACCACCGGTGATGGCGCTGTGTGGTGGTCGGCGGAGCCATGTGTAGGTGTTGCACACGTCGCGGGTCTTACCTGGCTTATCGCGGACGATGTGCATGACAAAGATGATCACACGCAGTTGCTTATTCCCGCAGCATCGCGTGCGGAGGCTCAGGAAAGCATTACCGCAGATGTTTCCTACGGCCGCCTTGCACTAACGTTGGATGCGCGGGGGAACAGGCATTGGATGCACGACATTCCATGGTCGGTGTGGGGAAACCTTCAGCTTCGCGACGCAGCTGCAAGTCAGCGTTTGCGTCACGCCACGGCTCAGCAACTTGAGCCGTTGACCAACATTGTTGAGGCCGCCGCGCAGGAAACTAAGAAACAAAGCACTGTTCACAAGGCGACATCTACGTCCGTGTCGCCATTGTGTCGTCCTAACGCGCCAGCGATGGAAGCGGCTGCCACGTTCCTGGGCACCGATGATCAAGAATTGTGCGCCAGCGTTGTGCAGCTGGTGAAGTTGTCATGCCGTGAGGCGCGACGATGCGCTTCACTTAACACCCAGGTGCAGGCGCTTATCGCGAAACTCGACAGCGCACCCACCACCGCGACTGATACTCAACACGCGGATGATTCGGACCACTCGAGTGCGACAGCAGCAACACTTGCCGAGGCGTCGATTGTCGCTGCCGAAGAAATTGCCCAGCTAGCAGCAGCGTTGAATGACCGCTCACCGCGAAAAGTCCAGCAAACCAACCAAGCTAAGCCCAAACAATGGGAATGGCTGGGCGCGATTGGCCTAGAAAAGGCGTTGATTTCCTGGGCGACGGGTCCGTTCGCGCACCCAAGAGCCCCCATCGAACTAGCCGCGATGCTTCAGGGGCTGGGCGAGTTGGGGGTTGGCTCGGAACAGTGGTCACCTGCGACAGTCCAATGGTTTAGGTTGACTGATCAGTGTGGAAAGTTTGCTGTTGGTACACGGCTGCCTACGTCTCTACCAGTGTTGACGTTGGGGTTGCCGTTGCGGCGTACCGCTGCTCACACTCACAACTGGACTGCGCACGGAAGTCAACACAGGATTCTTTGCCAGGCTTCGTCTACTGAGCTGCCCGAGAGCGTTTTTAGGGTGTTCCGGTGGAAGGCGCGCCAACAGGTGCCGCAACATACGGCGTGAGCACTGCGCTTTCATCGCCGCAGCTCAGTGCGTGGTCGTCACGGGTGCGCGAACTGTATGGCAAGAATAGTGGCGATCCCTGCAACCTGGTATGAGCAGGTCAAACCATGTGTTCAGGCGCTCTGTGGGAGCCTGTGCTTTAACGGAAGCTGCGGCCATAGTGCTATTCGGCGGCGGTATACAGCCCATTCACCTCGGTAGAGACTTATTTGATACCGATTATGTGGCCCAGAAAAATGCCGTGGCTGAAGATGCGCTTCGGGTGAAAAGTATGTATTCGGCGTTAGGGTTGTCGCAGGCTGCGGTGGCACGCGGAGTTGCCCAGTTGAACAGGATCGATGCGCAGACTCAGGAGCTATTGTTGGCCGCAGCGTTTGACTCTGATGTCGAGGCAATCAAGCGAATCGCAGCCGATCTTCCTCAGTCATCTGTGCCCATTGACGACGCGCTGCTGGCCGCCGTCGATACCTGCTGCCGAGATGCTGTGACGACGGTGGCCCTTGCATGGAAACTCATGGTCCCGCTACCGAAAGAAAGCACGCTCAATAGCATGCACGGACTGGCTACAGCAGTGTTGTTGCACGTGCTTATCGACGCCCACCCCAACAACCCCCATGGCGAGTTTTACGTCGCTCAACTGAGGCGACTCGCGGAGTATCCCATCTGGCGTCGCACACATGGAGAAATGTCACAGAGCTGCCGCTTCAGGGCGTCATGCCGGCTAGTCCGCCGCACAGCATTCCCAGCGGCGATGCTTTCCGTGGGCTCAAAGAAGGGCTGTTCGATGCCGTGATAACTGATGCCAGTTCGTCGAACACCGTGAACGGCTGCGTGTGGGATCCTCGGGTTTCGGCAACCATGGTGGTGGACGCGGTCGTCGATACGTTGCGGCTTAGCACGCAGGCCGCTACCTATTTTCTGCAGTTGTTATGCCTGGTGAATTGCACTGATGCCAAGGTGAAAACCTGGAACGGGTGGACAAAGAAGGAGCTGGATGCTGCTAGAGCTGAGCTTCTACAGCGAGAGTTGGTGGTTGAAGGCAAGCGAGCGCGATCTGGGCGGCGAGTATTTCTCTCTGGAGCGTGGCTGGATATGGCCGCTCCGAATCTGCCCATGGAGGAGTGGAAGGCACCGTACTACCTTGTGCGATGGGTTCGGGAATCAGGGAAGGCGGAATCGGTGGTTTCTGGCTGCCCTCCTCTGCTCCCACCGGCTGATTTGTTCAGTAACGCCTGGGAGCGATATGCGGGTGGGGAGGTACCAAGCTTAGAGCAGATAAAGTCGACTAAATATCGCAAAAAGAGCTATTAGAGCAGGCGATTTATTATCAAGATAGAACAAGCATTCGACTCTTAAGATAGCGTATCTGCAGCGAAAGCTATTCTTTCCTCATTGCAACAAAACCACGTCAGACGTGGTTCGATAAATGAAGGAAAGGTGCATGGCGTGCAGTGCTGGGTCCCATACCCAGGAAAAGAGCAGGTGGGCACACAAAAGCCCATTCGCAACAAAATAAGAATCAGTCTTGCTACCCTTGGTGTGGATAGTGTGACCGAGATTTTAACTGGAGATTATAGATGTCGGAAAACAAAGAAAAAGTAGCAACAATCAACAACCAGGCAGAGGACAACGACGGCTGGATTGACGCAGGGGAGTACTCCCTAAAATTGGAGGGTGATGTCATTATCGCCCGAAACGCAAAGGGAAAAGTGCTGAAGACCGTGCCAGCGAAGGCAAAAAAGCTTGAACAATATGATCAGCTTGATGGCCTGCGAGCATTTTTGGCCCAGCATGATGAACACTGCCTGGACACGGTTCGGCGATGGTTCCTGTCTAGCCTTCCCGTCCCACTCAGTGTGATCATTGCGGTATGGCCGGATCCATCATGGCGGAAATACTTGGCCGATGTGATTGTCTCTGATGGCAGTATCACAGGGTTTTTGCGCGCAGTTAACGATGACGGTATTCAGGTCGTCGACCTTGATGGGGAGACCACCACAATTGACTACTCCGATGCCGCCCTCGTGACAATCCCACACCCCGCTGTCACCGAAAACCTCGATGAATGGCGTGAATTTGCCGTTGAACTTGGAGTGCATCAAGGGCTCGATCAGTTGTTCCGCGACGTCTACATCAAACCGGCAGACGAAGATGGACAAAAAGCAGCCGTCAAGGCATACGTCGGTGCAACGTATGAGCGTTCTAGCCACCTCATGGGACGCGGCCGCGGGGGTGGATTTGTCACCACCATGGGAGAGGTTTCCCTTCGGGTTCACGAAGGCGGCGAGACCATCACAGCCTCCCTGGACGTTTCAGCGTGGGATCCCACCGAATCAGCCGAACTCGGAAAACTGTCTTTCTCTGTCCATGGTGAAGACCTTGAACTCGACAAAGTTGGTCCCATTGCATGGTCCGAAGGCATCCGTATGTGCGAATTCATCTACGCAGGACGCTCCGTCAAAGAAAACAAGTAAACGGCAACGCTACCAATCACTGAAAGAACACAATAATGTCTACAACTACCATTTCAGCAGGCGGTATTGCGCCGCTCGCCGACGGGGTACCCGCACACACCGACCGCCTTATCGCGCTATCGTTCACTATCAATGATCGCCCCCTCGTGCGACTCATTCCTGAAAAGCTCAACCAAGCCGAAACGCTCACATTAGGTTCTTTGGGAGTTTCCGCTGGGGCATCCCGGCCAGTTGGGGCGGCCGCGAGCCGTGCCGTGGGCTTCCCCGCATGGCCCATCATCAATGACCCAGACAACGCCCACCATGCGTTAAACCTGGTGGGGGACCTGGAATGGGCACGCCGAAATGCCCAAAACAACGCCAAACGTGTTAAAGAGCGTTTCGACGCCCTGGTGGTTACCCTCACATCCTCCGCACCGCATTTTGTCCCCACACTGCTGGAAGAACTTGCTCGTATCTTCTACGGGGTAGGAAACGTTCAGTACGCCAGGCAGTATTTTGGCAAAGCTCGCGAAGTGGAGCGCGCCCATGCGTTGCCCGTCGATAATGACCGCCACCAGAGCGTTTTCGTGGAATTCGCCGTTGCTGGTGTTGTTGGTGCGCGTGAACTGACGGCCGAGGCATCGGCAGCACTGGAGCGATCTGACAATCCGGAAGATGCCTTTAACTACATGCTGAATATCAATGCCGAACGGGTACGCGCCGGCGTAGCACCATACGCATTTCTGCCCCGTGACATGCGCAAAATCGGAAAGGCTGCAGACTATCCGCCGACGAGGTTGATAATAAGCTCTTTGACTTCATTCTCGGACTCAAGGGCTTCAACAACGCGTCCGCTGGTTTCTTTAACTCAGTTGTAACCTCACTGAGCCGCTACGCACGCACCCGACCAGATGCGCGAGAAATTCTACTGTCCAGTTGCCCAGATGAGATGACTATAGAAAAGTATCTCACGTTGTTGGATAACGCAGGGGCTCTGGTTGAACTGCGAGAAAATAAGGATGCTTTAGCTGCATGGGTCATTAATCTCTGTGAAAATGTATCCTACTCATCTTTTGATGAACCAAGTCCGCGACTCATCAATGAAATCCTTGCAGCAGGAACAGCGCTTCAAGGCCAAGAAATACGGCCAGTATGGTATAACACAACTCTGAGTGTTCTCGATGCATTAGCTGAATGCAGTGTGGTGTGGAAAGGTATTGAAGATGAGGAACTATATATTAATATTTCGTGGTCGGAATGGTTTAATCCAGACTACGACTCAACTCGCCGTTCGCTTGATTTCCTTGCTTCCGATCCAGTACTGGTACTGCAACTTGCCCGCAATTTAAGCGGACATGATCTTCAAAGTCATCTTGATCTTATTCTTGTTCACGATGGCGCAACAAAGATTCTCATGCAGAAAATAGACATGCTCGTTGCCGAGCGTGAGGGGCAGCAGGGAAGCGTTCCTGAAAATAGTAGATTCGTAACATATGACGCAAAGTACTATGCTCATCCAGAGCTTTACGCTGCTGCTCCAGAGCGCGTCGATGCCCTATTTTCTTTCGATGCCGTCGAGCAATTCCAAACCGCTGTGCGCATGGGTATTCTTGCCGAGCTTACGTGGCCCCTCTTTGAACAGGAGTATGTACGACTTGCCGAGAATCTTTCCTCCAAAGACCAAACAATAAAAGTTTTTGAAAGCTATCCAGCAGTGTCGCTGGTCGCTGGAAAAGACCTTGAGATCATTGATGGTGATAACATCATCGTCCGTACGCAAATGCCTGCACAATATCAAGATGTTGACGCTGTGCGACTTGTTGGTAATCAGGCCGTGGTCACATATGACAAGCCGGGTCGCTATCACCCCTCCTTATTTTGGACTGAAAGTCATGTGGTCGCTGACTTTAATACATGGCTTAGCCTTTCCGGCAAATATTCGCTTCCCATTAATGATACGCGCCTTACAGGATACGGGTTTGCTGGTAGAAGATGGCATCACGACTCTATCAGGAAATGGTGTAGTACTGTCTGCGGACGCGATCAACGGACCGACATTTATTCAGCAGGATTATCGATCAGATAATTTTTACAGATGGAACAATGACAAAGCAGAAGAATGGGAGGGAATACCCACCAATTTGCTTCAGGAACTAGGAGCATATTCCGACTACGGTCTTGATTTTTCCACACTGACTAATGATTTCCAATTTGATGCCTTCCAAAGCACCTTCATTCCAGCTTTTGCTACCACACAGGGTAGTCTGTTGGGAAACACTAATAACGTGCATATCTCGTTGAAATTTGCGCCAAAGCACTACAGACGAAGTAGTGAATATGACTCAATCATCATCAGCTCGCTGGGAACGTTTGCCTCTAACGACAACGTATGTGCTGCGGTAAAGCGCCCCAGGCGGTGGTATCTGGCTCACCAACGGCACAAACTTGTGGGATGCAGAGGCAGATATTGAGCTGTTTAGCGATGGTCAGATTCACCTAAGCAAACTCCCGCTCGCTGGTTGGCACCAACTTCGTTCCGTAGATGAAAACGCCAGTGCTGTAATGCGCGCCTACACTATCGCACAGGCAGAAGCAGTGATGAACGGCGATAACATTGACCGCGATCTCATTGCTGAACAGTTGGGTACGACCAACCAACGTCTCATTGACTCTGTGGTTAAGTTGGCGGAGTCTATTCGAGACATTGACCAACAATTTTCCAACATGCGGATGTGCTGCCGACAACAATCATTGTTCGATGAACAAGTCACTCTTACAGACACAGCAGCCTCTTTACTGAACGCTGATACTCAACGGTGGTATACGGGGAAAGAAGGTATGTTGGCAACGCTGCATATCCTTTCCGAATTAAAACAAGGTAACCCTTACTGAGAGGCCAGAACATAGTTTCTTTTTCTCTGAGTCATTCGCTAAGTATGCCAATAACGAGCGCAAGCTTATTGGCCTGCTTGGTTCACCGTTGTTGCCCGCCTTGTTTGAGCACGACAACACGCTTTCTGTTGCCGTTTCTTTCGTACGCTCCTTAGTTGATGCCAAGGTATTGGGGTATGGCGCACGATTAGCGACACTTGACCTTGGTTATGATTCATCACCCTGGGCCGAAAAATAAGAAGAACGTGCTTCCCGTCGGTACGATTATTGATGGCTGTCTCATTGTGGATGAAACTTGGGATTACGATGGTTCCCAAAGTCGTGTTAAACGCACGGTCTGGGCACCTGATGATCGCACGGAAATAGCTGGCTACCCTGTGCTGTCACAGCACTACGATCCTCTGTCAGCCGACGAAATTCTTGCCTGCCTGGATGCCATTGAGCATTCAACACCAGAACGATCATTGCTTCCCGAGACACAAAATGCCATAGCTAACGGCACGGGCCTATCTCATGAAGCTGTGACTTATCTGTTTGGTGGTTTGCTTGGTATTAGAGAATGGGAGGCTAATTTCCTCACCAAGGAGCAGCGCGCGGTCTATGGCTTCACCGTCAAGCAGTCTAAAGGGGCGCGCATGCAAATCAAGTTTAGCGATGCGCCTGTACTCGATATTCTTGCCGCAGCTGTTCCAGCTGATGATCCGACTTCCTACATCACTAAGGGGCCTGATGCCCAAGGCGTTGTTGAGTACTGGAAATCCCATCACCGAGTTCCGGACATGAGGTTGAGCAGCGAGGAGTTTTGGGATCTCCGCGATTGCTTCAACAGCATAAGCAACAAAGCGATGTATGCCAACGAAGATACAAAACTGGAGGACAATGATATTGCCCATAACAGTGATGACATTCTTCGTATGTTCACAGTCCTCGCGGCATCATTGCCACTCGATGATTCTCGGCGACCGCTTTTAGCATCCAAGCTGGAATGGCTGCGCACAGAATCAGCGAGAGTATTTGCAATTCCGCAGTACAAGAAGTATTTGTGCGATGTCGAATTCGGTGCGCCCTTTCGATGATTCCCGCTTTGCTAAGGCGAAAACGTCTCCCTCGTCAACAGTCAATTCGAGTGCTGTTGGAAGGGCATTTGGATAGCCTTATCGCGGATTTGAAGATCCAGTACACCACAACCGGCTCCCAGTGGGATCCTGAAGTTTCTGTACCTGAGTTAGTGCAGCAAGTGATGCAGCATCACGCGCTAAGCACCAATGCCGCTCGGTATTTCCTGCAGCTTCTGCTCTCGCACATCCTACGGACGCTAATATCCGTGCTTGGAATGGCTGGAAGAAGAAGGATATTGATATCGCTTCCGCAGAGCTGCTAGATAAGGGGCTCATTGTGGAGGCGAAGCGGTCGGGTGCAGGCAGGTCGCGTTTCCTTCCTGGTGGCTGGTTACCGGGCTCCACGAACAACAAACCGATGGAAGTGTGGAAAGCTCCGCATTACTTGCTGTGGCAGGCCGATAAGGTCCAGCCGGCGATTGAGGGATGCCCGGTACTGATGCCTGCTCAACGCCTGTTTGAGGAGGTGTGGGAGCGCTACACGTCCGGCGATGTCCCAGGTTACGAGGAGTTGAAAACCACGCGGTACCGGTCGCGGCGTCGTTAAGCCTGCCTCTTATACCCGCCTTATGTCCTGCAGGGCATGCGATACGTTTAGACTGGGTGCTATGCCTACATGGAATGAGATGCTGCAAGCCAACCCGAACCATTCGGAAATGTATGCCCAGCGGTGGCGGAACTTCGTCGCCGAGGGCAAGGATATCGACGGGGAGGCGCGGCTTATCGACGCCATGTCACCCCGCGCCGCACGAATCCTTGATGCAGGATGCGGGACAGGGGCGCGTTGGCGGCTACCTGGCCGCCCGCGGACATACGGTAGTGGGGGTTGATCTTGACCCGGTGCTGATCAACTACGCCAAAACGGATTTTCCTGATGCGGAATGGCATGTGGGCGATCTGTGTACAGGAACAGTTCCAGGGGATAACTACGACATTGTGGTATCCGCCGGGAATGTGATGGGTTTCCTGCCTGTTGAGGGGCGGCTTCCCGCTCTTCAGGGCATCGCTGATTCTCTCGCACCACACGGCCGCGCCGTCATTGGTTTCAGCACAGGCCGTGGATTTTTCTTTGATGAGTTTTTTTGCCCTGGCTGAGCAGGCTGGATTGAAGCAGTCAATTAACTTCTCTAGCTGGGAATGCCACCCATTCACCAAAGGTTCTGATTTCCTGGTTGCGGTGCTTGCCAAGGCTTAGCGCCTATTTCTTGAACCAGCCTTCAAGGGTGTTGAGCACGTTCATGGCGCTGTAGTAATCGATGCGGAAGGCATCCGGGTTGAGGTCGTATAACCGGCCGGCTGTCACGGCCGGGGCTTGTGCTAGCTGCGGATTCTGCCGGATTTTGTCCGAGGTTTTGCCTTCAGCTTTGAGTGTCTGCGCGAACACGGTTTCGCCGGTGAGGGCTGGACCGAAGTTCTCTGGGACAACCCCGACGGCATCAGAACGCTGACGGCCAATGGATGTTTCGCCAATGAGCTCCTGCGGTGGGGTGGCCACCTCAAAGCCAACGGAGGTGAAGATTCGTCCTTGGGCGGATTCCGAGGTGAAGAAGTTCATCGACTCAGGCGTCATGGAGACAATGTTGACAGGCTGAGGAGGAAGGTTGATGCTATTTTTCACCTCAGTCACGCGATCTTCATATTTTTTGATCACCTCGTCGGCATTTTTCTCCAAACCGGTGGCTTTGCCCATCATGGTGGTGACGTCTTCCCAGCTTTTGTCGCTGTAGTCAATCACCATCACCGGCACGTCAGAGGCGAGCTGGTCGTAAAGATCAAGTGCTTGGTCACCGCCAACGGACGACATGATCACCAGGTCAGGGTTTTGTGCGAGGATGGCTTCAACATTGGGCTGAAGTTGCCACATGGACTCAACGCCTTTTTCTTTGGCTTTGTCTGCCCATTGGATTCCAAATCCCTCATCCTTGGTGAACATGGGTGATTCGCCATTCCCGCCACCACTGGCCACAATGGGAGCGTCAATGGAGAGCAGCGATCCAGTGAGGACACTGATGCAGAGACGATGCGCTTGGGTTGCTGTTCGATGGTGATGGTGGTGGGTTGCTTTGCGCCGTTGAGGGTTTCTATGGTGCGGGGAAACTCAGCGGATTGTGCAGCACTGTTCGAGCTTTCCGAAGACGATGTCCCTTCTGAATCCTTGGATTGCTGAGAACATGCCGCACTAAAAATAAGCATTGCACCTGCAACAATTGCGGCTATTTTTTTAACAGCGGTATTTCTGCGTTGCACAGTCATCTCCTTACGTGTGAAAAGTAGTACAGAAAATAAGTGTTGCCTAACCAAAGTTGATGTGTCAAGGTTTTACCGTGGCACAATCAACGGTCCTCCCGACACCGGATCCGTGATGACCTCGGCATCTAAATCAAACACATCACCCAACAACTTTGGAGTTATCACTGCGGCGGGCGCTCCCTCTGCACATATCACTCCGTGGCCATCCACAGCACCCATAACCACCACATGGTCAGAAAAACGCGCCGCCAGGTTGAGGTCATGCAGCACCATGACCACAGTTTTTCCATCCTGCTCACCCAACCGACGAACCAGTTTCAATACGTCCAGACTGTGTGTTAGGTCAAGGTAGGTTGTGGGTTCGTCAAGCAGCAACGTGGGTGTATCTTGCGCCAAAACCATGGCAATCCATACCCGTTGCCGCTGGCCACCGGATAGTTCCGCGAGTCGACGCTCCTCCAACCCCACGAGGTTGGTTATCTTCAGTGCCTGCTGCACGTGCTCATCATCGTCCGCAGACCACTGCTGCAACCAGGATTGGTGGGGATGTCGCCCACGTGAAATGAGTTGCTTCACTGTCAAACCATCCGGCGCGGTGGGGTGCTGGGGTAGGAGCGTAAGTTGGCGGGCGCGGTCGCGGCGTCGATACGTGGCGATGTCTTTTCCAGACAATTCGACCACACCGGAGTAGGGAAGAAGTGTACACAGTGCTTTGAGCAGCGTGGATTTTCCGCACCCGTTCGGGCCGATGATCGTGGTGATTTTATTGTCTGGTATCGCAATATCTAAACCCTGGATTATAGAACGCGTCCCATAAGAAATTGTCAGATCCTTCGCAACAATTCTGCCCATATCACAGCGTCTTTCTATACGTTCGAATAATAAAATACAGCAGAACTGGTGCGCCGCAGACAGCAGTAACAACACCCACCGGTAATTCCCACGGCAATACCACACGAGCAAGATAATCCGCTGCAGAGACAAGTAACCCACCCAGCAGAGCTGATAATATAAGCGGGGGAGTGGCAGTTTGTGCCGCAAAGCGCGCAATGTGCGGAGTAACAAACGCAATAAAGGCAATAGGCCCGGCAGCGGAAACAGCAACAGCACTTAAAACAACAGCGCATAATAGTTGTATCATCGTAGCTAGTCTCACGTTCACGCCCAAAACGTGGGCTGTTTGCTCACCTAAAGCTAGAGCAGAGAGCCTAAACGCCAACCAACCAGCACTCGCGCAGACCACAAGTACACATCCCACGACCGGCCAGGCGTTTCCCCAGTCGCGACCATTCAGGCTGCCGGTTAGCCAGACTTTCGCCTGGGTAGAACGTTCTAGGTCTGTTTCCGCCATGATCCACACAATCGCGGCATTGAGGAACATGGCTGCGCCAACGCCAATCAATACAAGCTGCATTGTGTGCGCCCGGGAGGAACCTGCGATAAACCAAATAAATGCAGCAGTAATGAGCGCACCTACAATGGCTACCAGTGGAATTCCCACTGTGCTCAGCAGGGTATCTGCACCTTTGCTGATTCTCGTTGCATCTAGTCCTGCGAAGCCAATGGCCATCACAACGGCAAGTGATGCACCTTCGGTGAGTCCTAGCACATCTGGACTTACCAACGGGTTTCTTGCAACACTTTGAGTTAGGGCACCTGCACACCCCAATGCAGCGCCCACCGCCAGTGCTGTGACAGCCCGACCCATGCGAAGTTCAAACACTACTTTATGTTCAATTCGTGTCCCATTTCCGGCGAGAATTCGCACTACATCAGTAATATCTAAAGGATAATCGCCGTGGGCAATATTCAACGCAAATGTGCCAGCCGCAAGCGTACTAACAAGAACACTGAGGAGAATGAGTCGCGCATTAAAGAAAATCGATAATCGCCCTATAGTTATCACGCGCGGCCATCTTGTTGTCTTTGTGTGCGCTGCGGTCATACTCCCGTCACCAAGCCTCGTTTGACCAGGACTATAAACAGTGGAACCCCGAAGAGCGCTACGACAATACCCATGGCGATTTCGCCAGGGTGGGCTACCACGCGTCCAAGAATATCGGCCCACAACCCGAGCATTCCACCCACAACCATGGACAACGGAATGATGATTCGATAGTCATGGCCTGCTATGGCTCGCACAATATGCGGGGCAGCTAGGCCGATAAGCCGACGGGACCAGCACCTGCAACCGCAGCACCCCCGAGGAGCGCAACTGTCGTAAGCCCGAGAATGCGCGTTCGCGTCACTGGCAATCCGAGTGTCGCAGCGACGGATTCCCCCAGGCTGAGAAGGTTGAGTCCTCGCCCTTGGAAAAGGCATAAAACTGCACCAATAAGGAAAGGCCAGAATACGGCACGTACGACACCCATATCACGGTCACCGACCGATCCTGTTGACCACGCGCGAAGAGCATCAAGGGACAGACTATTGTTCAAAACAAGTGCGTTGACCAGCCCCATAAACAGAGCAGCTAGCGCTACGCCCGCCAGAATGAGCGCCAGAGGGTTCATGGCCACCGGCCCAAACGATGAGATAAGAAAAACCAATCCAGCGGTGATGGCGCAGCCGATGATAGCGGGAAGCACCAAGTTGCCAGGTTCGGTGCCAACACCCGCATACACGGCGATCACGACAGCCAGGGCCGCACCGGCGTTTATGCCTAAAATATGGGGGTCTGCCAGTGGATTTCGGGTGTGCCCTTGGATCAACGCCCCAGCTCCACCAAGTGCGACACCGGTGAGTAAAGCTAGAACAGTGCGTGGTACTCGCAGCCCACCGATCAGCACAATGAGGTCATTAAACGCCATGTTCGCGGCGTAGTTGGAGTCGAAGGCGTACCGTAGCGATTCCGGCATCACCCGCAACGAGTCCATAAAACCAGTTGATCGGGATCCTACCGTCAGGCTTATCACGAATGACGCGCCCATAAGCAAGAGGCATATACCCAGCACAATCCATATTTTGTAGGTGCGCGACACATCGGCATTCACGGCGGTTGGTAGAGTCACATCAGTCCCACTTCCGCAGGTTATATTGAGTCTGTTCAAGCTTGTCGACGCCCGCGCGCCGCAACCTTACATAGCATCTTTCTGCATGCAGAAATCAAGGGTAGCCTAACTTTTCCCCCTCTGCGGGAGGCAACCCTCAGACAAACACTGTGAAGCCTCGATGACTGATCACAAGACTTGCCGAGCACGGTACCCGTGGTCAACTGGTCCGTGGCCGCCTGGCTGACCTACCCGCAGGTCAGCACCATGAGCGATTGCTTCGTGCAACCACTCGACCGACCACTGCAGCGCCTCTGCCGCTGTGTCACCCGCAGCAATGCGCGTTGCGAGCGCAGAGGACAACGAGCACCCAGTCCCATGCGTATTCATTGTTTCCACCCGAGGCGCGCGCACAACTGTTACGTTTCCATCGGGTTCTACCACCGCGTTTTCCACCTCCGTGCCGGTCAGGTGCCCACCCTTGACAATGACTGTGGTCGCAGTGCCTCTATTAAAATGACGTGCCTGCTCCACTGCTTCCGCAAAAGTAGAAGCCGGCTGCTCGCCGACCAACACGGCAAGTTCAGGAATGTTCGGCGTTATTACATCGACGCGGCGCGCAAGCTGACGGAGCGCTTGTTCCGCATCGGCGTCAATAAGCCTGTCGCCGCTGGTAGCAATCATTACTGGATCCAGCACAACAACAGGCGAGGGGTACATGTCAAGCCACGCTTGCACTGTCGCTATCGTATCAACGGTGGCGAGCATGCCGATCTTGATGGCATCCACCGCAACGTCAGAAAACACCGCATCAAGTTGCTCATCCAAAAACTCCAACGGCGGCGTATGGACGGACCGAACCCCATGCGTATTTTGCGCCACAAGCGCCGTGACAACATTCATGCCATAACCGCCAGCAGCAGTAATTGATTTCACATCAGCCTGCGCACCCGCACCCCCAGTCGGATCCGTTCCCGCGATCGACAGCACCCGAGGAACCTGCACAAACGCCCCTCGAAGCTCACGCGCCGCAGCATGAGGATCCTGCGCAGCCATAATCGCTGACACCACGCACGCACCGTCCACTGCCTGAAGTTTTGACGCACATTGCTTATCGACGCCCCCGATCGCCACCGTTGCAATTCCATAGCAGACGGCTGTACGGGCAATCGCCGCTACGCCCTCAACTCCCAATGGTGCTGCGTGATCCGGTTTTGTTGAGGTTGCCCGCACTGGCCCTATCCCGATCACATCAGGAAGACGTACACCAGCCTCTTGCGCATCAGCAATCACGGTGATGAGTTGCTCATGCGTTTCAATACTTAGTCCCAGCATCAGGTGATCAGGAAGAAGCTTGCGCGCCTCAACATAACGCGTGTCGCTCTGACCGATATGGGCGTGTAACCCTAGTTCTGCGGCAATATCAACGTAATCATTAATAAAGAGGGGGGAATGTTGCCAGTAACTTCGCACAACGCCTGTGCGTGCTGCCGTATCTCTCCTCGTGTGGCGCGTTTGTCGCGTAACTGCACCACACTCACCCCACCTGAGATTGCCTGGGAAACAATATGTGGAACATTATCTGGGCCACCTGCTAAATCTGGGTCAGTGACAAGGTAGAGCGTCCAGTCAGTCATGAGCTAGATACCTCCTGAACCGTCACAAGCTCGGCGATGTGTTCAGGCGTGAGGTTGTACAACGCATCAACCCATGCTGGAGCAAAAGACCCTGGACCGCGTGCACTTTCACCCGCAACCATTCCCGCAGCGCCAGTGTGGGCATGTGCTGCAACAACAGCATCGTGGGCAGCGATACCCCGAATGTGGGCGGCACCGAGATACGCCGCAGTTAACGCCCCCAGCGCGCAACCAGTCCCAATGACTATGGGCATCAGTGGATGCCCAGAATCAACCTTGGTCACCTGATGTGCGCTTACGATAAAGTCGGATTCGCCAGAAATGGCCACCACGCCTTTCGTCTGCACAGCAAGCTGCTTGGCAGCAGGAAGTGCGGCGGCGACATCATCAGTAGCATCCACACCGCGACCGCCGGAGCCAAGCCCAGCTAACGCTACAATTTCAGATGCGTTACCCCGGATAGCGTGCGGAGCGAACTGCAGAATTTCACGGGCAAAATCGGTGCGTTCCTGCAGTGCACCCACCGCAACGGGGTCAAGCACCCATGGGGTTCCCGCGACGGTCGCTCCTTGAATTGCCTGGCGCATGCCCTCATACTGGTCCCGAGTAGGAGTCCCTGCATTAATCAGCACAGCTGATGCTATCGCTGCAAAATCAGCTGATTCTGAGGGGGTATCGCACATTGCTGGTGAGGCACCAACAGCAAGAAGAACGTTGGCCGTGATTTCCATGACCACACTATTTGTTAAACATTGCACCAAAGGATTTATTTCACGCACTGCAGACACAGCACAGCAAAGCTGATTCATGACTATCCCTTCGCTAGTTCGAGCTAGAGCAGGTTCAATGGGTATATTCTCAGCACCGCATTCGGTGCACCCCGTGTCCGATACTCGACAATAGCACACGTGCGCGATGGGGTAGTTGCCGGGGGTAGCAGATGTCAGGTACTGCTGATAGAGTGGCAGAAACGTTGATACTTGCGCCTGAGTTTGATGCACAGGCATATGTGCGCCTAACAGCATTATTGCAGGATATGGGCGCACAGTGCATACGTCAGTGGAGCGGTGTCGGCGGTTCACAGGACTATTTTTTCGCCGAATATCAATTGGGGGGAGGATTCAGTGGTTGTTGTAGAAAACGAGACATACCTCGGGCTAAGCATCACTACTGACACTGACACCATTGCCATGATCACACGTATCTGGGGGAGCTGTGGTTAAAGCAACACAAGAACAATATCGGAACATCCTGGAGCTCATTGCAGCAATGGAAGAACAACCGGGATTGTTTGTCACACGTCATGACGTTCACCAGATCAAGTTGTTCCTTACGGCATTTCGTACTGGTCGCATGTGGGGAGCAGGACGTGATGATGGTTTCGGTGATGAGCTCGTTGGCCGACGGTTCACCGACTGGGTACGTGCCAAATACAACTTCACGGATGACGCAATGGGCTGGGCTAACATGCTGCACTGGGTATACGGGGATGTGGACCATGCCCAAGCTAGGTTTTTCAGCGATTTTGGAGAGTATTGCGCCCTTCACCCACGCGCGATCGCCACTTACGGCGGACCGATAAATATCCACAATCAACAGTTTTGTGTTGGGGCTGAGCGTTATGTGCGGGAGCAGTACAAAAAACACTATGGACATCCACTTCCATCTGAAGTGCGCATGACGTTTTCTCACAGTAACTACCGCAATCAACCGAGCGCGGACATTCGGATTGCCGTCAAGAGTGACCAGCTAGCGGAGGCACTTAATCAGATATGCGGCCACACAGTTGCGCCGCAATATGGAGAGCTGTACGTTGCGCATTTTTCTGACGCACGTCACTGGGACCCAGACATAACAATCAACACCGTCACATCAGGCAATCTGATACCGATACCCAGTTCGATTGAACAATTTTATAGTGTTTTTTCTGAAATCTGGGAGTTTGTGGATCAGCATGCTCTACCACTCGCTAATGACATCATTGAGATGGATCCTCGCGTCTTGAAACACGTAGCGCATTGTCCGTGCAATCGCCTTATGGCGGCAATTGCTGTGGCTGTTGTAGAAAAGCACGGTCTACTTGCTTCTGACCCACTAGTTCACGAAGTGCTGAAGGCGGATGATCATGCACTCCAGGGTCATAGACATGTGGATACAGCACCTGACCGGCTGCCTTATTTTCCTGATGATCTCAACAGGCTTCGTATTTTTTGCGCTCATGGTGCTGAGGCCGCCTTACGGCAGCGCATCAGTAGTCGGATAGTAGGAGCCGCATAGTGATCGGACATCAGCACACAGATCGGAGCAAAGATTCATAGTGATCAGGTTCGATCCGTTTGATGACAATGGTGTGTGGGTCAATAATGGCCATATCATGCTGGATCCTCAGCATCTTTCCAAAGGCGTCGCTTACGCCCGTGAGCACCGCTGCACTCATATCGGTATTTATGACTTCACCCGAGCGCGACATCATGTCGATCTGTCATTTTTGCTGGAGATGCCGTATGTGAGGAGTTTTCAACTCGATTGCGGCTTGGCCGATTCCGTGGACCTCACACCGCTCTATCACCTTCCGCGGCTGTGTAGCCTGCACATATGTGGGCAGGTTAAGGAAGTAGATTTGAGCCGTTTTCCCTGTTTAACAAGGCTTGAGTGTCTTTTCCAGCCTGGAGTGATGTTCACTAGTGCCACAATTACCTCGTTGAAGGTGGCGGGAGCACCTAGGCTTGATTTTTTGTCTGGGCTTCCCAATGTGACAACTATCCAGCTGACCTACTACAAGGGCAGCGATGTACATGGGGTTCGGTGTGCATCACGGTTGAGGGACTTCACTGCGCATTCCGCTCGCAATCTTGTCGATGTAAGCGAGCTTCAGCAGTGTGCTTATCTTCGTTCAGTGGATTTGGAAGGCGCGCCCCGACGCCTGAACTACAACGTGTTGGGGGAATGCCCAAATTTGGGATCACTGTATCTCGATGGGGTGATACCAAGCTGCGAGTTTGTCAGCAAATTGAAAAATTTGTGGGCGTTTTCCTGCAGGGAAATCGCCAATGATGATTTGTCGCCGTTGATGAAGTCATCGTCCCTGTCCAGCGTGTGCCTGTCACGTTATAAGCGCACGTATAACTACAGCCAGCACGACGTAGAAACACGGTTTGGTTGGCATGACTAGCTCTATTCAACCTCGTTAAGGAGGATCGCAACTGATGATGTCGTCACTGCAGGAGGGACTTCTTGCCTGTGCCCGCAAGCAGGATCAGACCGCCACATATATTCATTTGGCTGGTCTCCGTGACAGCGGAAAGTCCAAGCAAGAAGTGTATGCCGAGGCATTGGATTTGCTCAAGCAACTTCGCAGCAATCGTTATTCGGCTAAGGCAACAGCTGATGCTGATGCTTTGTGTGATGTCATGGACATGATTGTCGGTTTTTGCTCACCGCAGTGGACGGTATGGACAACGTAAGCTGAAACGCATGCGTAGTTTCCTGGATTTTATAGCCTCGTCTCCAAGTTCTTTTCATGCCGCCCACCAGGTTGCCCGTCGCCTTGATCAGGCTGGTTTTGCTGAGCAGGATGAGGCAGAACCGTGGGACGCCAGCCCTGGTGGCCACTATGTCGTGCGTGGCGGAGCGATCATGGCTTGGTGGGTTCCAGAAAATGCCAGTCCAGAGTCTGGCTTCCGCATTGTGGGTTCTCACACGGATTCACCCGGTTTTAAGGTCAAGCCAGGCACGGATTTCACCACCGTAGGCTGGCAGCAGGTTGCAGTAGAAGTTTATGGTGGTCCGATACTAACGTCCTGGTTCGATCGCGAACTTGTACTAGCTGGCCGCGTGATTCTCAGTGACGGCTCCGAAAAGATGGTGGCCACAGGGCCACTGTTGCGCATTCCGAATCTGGCGATTCACTTGTCACGTGATAAAGCCCAGGATGCGAGCGCTTTGTCTCGCCAGGTGCATCTGCAACCAGTAATGGGGGTGGGAGACCCAGAGGCGAGCGTGCTGGATGTTGTTGCAGCGTCGGCGGGCGTCGATAAGCATGACATTGTGGCACATGACCTCATAACATGTGATGCCCAGCGTGGTGAGATGTTTGGTGCAAATATGGATCTAGTTGCTGCGGGACGGCTGGATAATTTGTCCAGTGTGTATGCAAGCCTGGAAGCGTTCATTGCTGCACTTCAGTCAGGGCGATGCTGGCAATGATGTTTTGGTGTTGGCGGCTTTTGACCATGAGGAGGTTGGCAGCGCAACAATTTCTGGTGCAGCGGGTCCGTTGCTGGAGAATGTGCTGGTGCGCACCGCCCAGGCACTCGAGGCCGACACCGAGGACCTGCACCGAATGTTTGCCCGATCCTGGTGTGTGTCAGCGGATGCGGCGCATTCCGTGCACCCGAATTACGTGGGTAAGCATGATCCGGTGACGCAGCCGCTGGTTAATCACGGTCCTGTGGTGAAGATGAATGCGAATCAGCGGTATGCGAGCGATGCTGTGACATGGGCACTGTGGGAGCGTGCATGCCGGGATGCGGGTGTGCCGAGCCAGGTATTTGTGGGGAATAATGATAGCCCGTGCGGATCGACAATCGGCCCGATTACCGCAACGCGGCTGGGCATTCGCACGGTTGATGTAGGGATTGCGTTGTTGTCCATGCATTCGGCACGGGAATTGTGTGGTGCGCATGATATGGGGTGGTTTCCCCAGGCGTTGGAGGCGTTTTTCGTCGGGGACTAGAGTTTAAGCAGTATATGTTCTTCACTAGGGGGCATCCTGCCTCCCAGTGTCAGCGTGGTTTAACAGGAAGGACCCCCATGGCGTATTCAGGCCCTTTTCAGCCGGGTGATCGTGTGCAGTTGACGGATGCGAAGCGCAGGCATTTCACGATTGTGTTGCAGCCCGGCGAGCAGTTTTTCACCCATAAGGGCAGCATTGCGCATGATGACGTTATTGGCCAGCATGAGGGCACGGTGGTGTTGTCCAGCCAAGGTGGGGAGTATTTGTGTTTCCGGCATTTGATGGTGGACCATGTGCTGTCCATGCCGCGCGGCGCTGCGGTGATTTATCCGAAGGATTCGGCGCAGATCATGGTGGAGGGTGACATTTTTCCGGGCGCTCGCGTGCTTGAGGCGGGTGCCGGTTCAGGTGCGTTGTCAATGAGTTTGTTGCGTGCCATTGGGGAGCATGGCCAGTTGATTTCCTATGAAATTCGTCAGGATCATCTGGATTATGCAGAGGATAATGTCACGGAGTTTTTTGGTGGGCACCCGAAGAATTGGTCGCTGCGGCTCGGGGATCTGCGTGATGTGCATCTTGATGATCTGGATGGCATGCCGGTGGATCGCATTATTTTGGACATGCTGGAACCGTGGGAGTGTCTGGATACGGTGCGTGAATTGCTGCTGCCTGGCGGGGTGTTTATGACGTATGTGGCTACGGTTCCGCAGTTGATGAAGGTGATGGAGGGGATTCGTCAACAGAAGTGCTTTACGGAGCCGCGGGCGTGGGAATCGTTGGTGCGGGAGTGGAAGGTGGATGGTTTGGCCACCCGCCCGGAGCACCGGATGAATGCGCATACGGCGTTTTTGGTGTGGGCGCGTAGGCTTGCCGATGGCACGGTGGCGCCGCGCCCGCAGCGGCGAGCACGGCGGTAAGGTGCAAGGTAGCCAAGTGCCTAGGCACCACGTGGAGGTGGTTGAACACTATGACATCGTCGGATATGGATGCTGCTGATCTGCAGGTACTGCGTCGCGCTAACCGTGAGCTGGGGGCGCGGAATGCGAAGCTTGCCGAGTTGCTGAAGGCTTCCCGCGACAAGCTCGCAGTATTGCACCAGGAGCTGGAGGCGCTGGCCGCCCCACCAAGCACGTATGGGGTGCTGTTGGACATCAATCCAGGCGGGGCCAGCGCCGAGGTGTTTACCGCGAATCGACGCATGCGGCTGGTTGTCTCGCCGAGTGTGGATCGCGCCGCATTGGTTCCCGGCGCGCGAGTGCGCATTGGGGAGGGCTCGCAGGTGGTGGAGGTGTGTGGTTTTGAAACCTCGGGGGAGCTGTCCACGCTGACGGAGGTGTTGGCGGATACCCGCGCGTTGGTAGTGGATACGCGCGGCGAGGAACATGTGGTGCAGCTTGCCGCTCCGTTGTTGCAAGAGGGACAGTCGCCACGGCCGGGGGACACGCTGCTTATCGACGCCCGCGCGGGTTACGCGTTCGAGGTTATCCCCAAGGCTGAAGTTGCTCGTCTGGTACTGGAGGAGGTGCCGGATGTGTCCTACCACGATATTGGTGGTTTGGATGCGCAGATTGAGCAGATTCATGACGCTGTTGAGTTGCCGTTTACTCACCCTGAGTTGTATCGGGATTTTGCGTTGCGTCCACCGAAGGGGGTGTTGTTGTATGGCCCGCCTGGCTGCGGGAAGACGTTGATTGCTAAGGCCGTGGCGCATTCGTTGTCTACGCGTATTGGTGATGGGTCGCGGTCGTATTTTATTAATGTCAAGGGCCCGGAGTTGTTGAATAAGTTTGTCGGGGAAACGGAGCGCCAGATTCGGATTATTTTTGAGCGCGCCAGGGAGTTGGCCGGCGAGGGTCGTCCGGTGATTGTTTCTTTGATGAGATGGAGTCGATTTTCCGTACGCGCGGGTCGGGGGTGAGTTCCGATATGGAAACAACGGTGGTTCCGCAGTTGCTGGCTGAGTTGGATGGGGTGGAGAGCTTGAGCAATGTAATAGTGATTGGCGCAACGAACCGGGAGGATTTGATTGATCCTGCTCTTGTGCGTCCGGGTCGTTTGGATGTGAAGATTCGCGTGTCCAGGCCGAATAGGTCAGGTGCACGGGATATTTTTAGACGGTACATCACTGATGATCTTCCGTTGGCGCAGCCCGCCACGGAGCTCATTGCCACCGCAGTGGAGTATGCGTATCAGTCTCGTCCTTTTGTGGAATTGACGCTGGCGGATAGTTCGGTTGAGGTGTTGCATTATTGCGATTTTGTGTCTGGCGCCATGATTGCCAATATCGTGGACCGCGCGAAGAAGAACGCGATTAAGGATTTTCTTTCCGGTACGGATAAGGGGTTGACTGTTCAGCATCTATTGTCGGCGGTGGATGCGGAATACCGGGAGAATGAGGATTTGCCTAATACCGCTAATCCGGATGAGTGGACGCGTATTAGTGGTCATTCGGGGAAGAAGGTTATTCGTGCTCGGGTGATTGCTCAAGCGGTCGACCAGGCCACGGATGAAGCACGGTAGTCAAGGAAGGTAATTATGCCGCGTTTTATGGGGACCGAGACGGAGTACGGTATTTCCACGCAACTGACCCAATGCTGAGTCCTATTGTTACCTCCACGCATGCGGTGGTGGCGTTTGCGGGTAAGGATCGCAGGGCGCAGTGGGATTTTGGTCCGGAGTCCCCGTTAAAGGATTCCCGGGGTTTTGACCTGCGTCGATACCATACGGTTCCGACGATCGATCCAGATGCGCTTGGCGTGGCGAATGTGATGACCGCTAATGGTTCACGTTTTTATGTGGATCACGCCCACCCTGAATATTCCGCCCCAGAGACGACGAATGCGTTTGATGCGATGCTGTATGACGCGGCGGGTGACGTGGTGTTGAATCAGGCGGTCGCGGCCGTCGCTACGCAGACGGCGGCGGGGCGGTCGGTGCTGAAGGATCATGATCCGTGCCCGCCGTTGAAGATATATAAAAATAATGTTGATGGTAAGGGTGCGTCGTATGGGGCGCATGAAAACTACATGTACAGCCGCGGCACGGATTTTGAGGTGCTGGCTCAGGCGTTGATTCCGTTTTTTGTGGCTCGTCAGGTGATAACAGGTGCAGGTCGGGTGGGTATTGGTCCGGCAGGGCAAACACCAGGTTTTCAGATAAGCCAGCGTGCGGATTACATCGAGCAGGAAATATCGCTAGAAACCACGCTGAACCGTGGCATCATTAATACCCGCGATGAGCCGCACACGGATGCAGAGCGTTGGGGGCGCTTGCATGTGATTATTGGGAGACGCCAACATGTCTCACACGGCGATGGTGCTGAAGCTTGGGATGACGTCGCTGGTTCTTGACTCCATCGAATCCGGCACCAATTTCACCGATCTCCGCCTTGTCGATCCAGTTGGTGATGTCCGCCGGGTCTCCAGAGATTTTCAGTGCACCGCACGGCTTACGCTTGTCGACGGCCGCGAATTCACCGCCATTGATATCTTGCGCGCCTATCGCGACCGTGTGTCGGCATCCTCGGATGTGGATGAGCAGGTGCTGCGATTGTGGGATGAGGTGATGGATTTGCTGGCCGATGATCCGCTGTCCACCGGCCACCTGTTGGATTGGACTGCTAAGTATGCGTTGTTGAATTCATACGCGAATCGTGGCGTGTCCTGGGATAATCCCAAGATGGCGTTGATTGACTTGCAGTATTCGGACATCGATCCAGCAAAAAGCCTGTATCACGCCTTGGTGCGCAAAAACCGGATGCGCACTTTGGTGTCTGCCGAGCAGATTGCCCAGGCTGCGGCGCATCCACCGGCAGATTCGCGTGCTTTTTTCCGGGGGCACATGATGACACGATTTCGGGATAGGATTGCGGCCGCTAACTGGGACAGCATTGTTGTGGAACTAGCAGACGGCAGCCTCGTTCGTATTCTGATGACCAACCTGGGTGGTCTGACTAAACAGCAAGTGGCGGCTATGTGTGATACCGCCACCACTGTCGATGATCTGGTGGCTGCCCTGCGATCGGCAGGGCTCACCGAGTTCGAGCCTGTTACTTAGCTAGACGTAGCAGCAGGGCAAACGGTGCTGTGATAACCTGCCCGATCCACCCGAGGGAGGAAACTAGTTTGGCCAGCAGCATCGGGACGCCGGCTTTGACCAGTTTGGTTTCGATGGTGCGCGCCCAGCTGCCGTCGACAACGGTGCTGGAAGTCGAGCTTGATGTCGCCTTATCACCGGGTTTCTGCCCTGGCTGTGGCGTCTCGGTTTGAGGTGTTTCCGTCTTTTCCGTCTTGTCCTTTTCCGATTCGTTCACCGGCGGGAGGCCCACTTTCGGTGGGGTGGTGTCCTGGGTTTCGCGGTTGATGTCGGGGCGGTTGGTGCCGCTCATGTCGAAGGGTTTGATTGAGTTGTCGCGCCGTCCGCCTTCGCTGGGCAGCATCAGGCGCTGGATGCCAAAGTATTCGTTATAGTCTAAGACTGGGCGATCGACAATGTAGAGTGATCCGTCGTTTCCAAACACGGTGCCCTGGAGGAGATTATCTTTCGCGTCTTTCATGTGTTGGCCCAGGGCAGCGGTGCTTTTCACAACACCGGTGGTGGGGTCAACAAAGGCTACTTGGCTCTTGCTTTCGCTGGCGATAACGAGCGTGCCATCCTCACTGAAGGTTGCTCCAGCGATGGATGGGGTTTGTGGAAGACCGTCGCTGGTAAACAGCGTGGTGAAGCGCTGGGTTTCGGCGTTGTACTGCACTGTCATCAGTGGGGAAGTGCCCAGGTTGCTCCACATGACCATACGCCCAGATTTGTTCATGGTGATGCCGCGCAGGTCGTCGCGATAGTCGCTGGCAAGTTCGGTGATGACTCGTGCTTTTGTCTCGGCTTTAGGAGTGATGTGGATGGGAAGGTTGCGTTGGCGTTTGCCTCCGTCTTTCATGTCGAGCATATGCCCGTGAATAGTGATGAAGCTGCCGTCGGGCAGTGCTCGCAGCCCTTGTACGTCTCCGCCGAATTCGGCACCGTACATGTCATCGTCGCGTTCTTCTTGAAGGTTAGGGTAGAGGTCCCTGGGGGCCGGCAGGGGCACGGTGGTGATGTTTCCTGCGGTGGTTCCGCTGACAGGGATGGTTGTAAAGGACGGTGTCGGCGTACCAGGCGTAAGGCTGATCACGCCCAGTTCCTTGGTGCTGTCGGAGTATGCGAAACCGAGAATGTTTTGGCCAGGTACGGAGGCGATTTTCGTGGGGGCATCAATGCCGGTGGCGGTGACGGTAGCGGCGTATACGTCCTGTTCGTTTAACCAGTAGAGCGTGTTGGTGAGTGTGTCGTAGCCGGACGAGCCATGCCTAGTCAGCGGAATTTCTGTTCCCGGGTTGAGTTTGCTGAGGTTTTTGTCGAAAGACGCGGACGGTACCTTTACCGCCCCAGTGACCGGTCACAAGGACAAGGTTGCCATCGGTGCGGGGGAAGAGGTATCCGCCGCCGTTGTACTCGGTGTCGGTGGCAATCTGGTTCCTCAGATTGTACCCCTGTTGCGTTTCTTTGATGTCTCCGGCGGTGGGGTAGGAGAAGTTGAGGGAGTCAAGGAAGGACTCTGGTTCGTAGAAGTTGCTGAAGGCATTATTGCCGTCCGCTGTAAGCTTGGTGGATACTCCGGACCAGGTGGTGACGCCATTGTCGGTGTTGTAACGCCCGGCGTTGGTGTCAATGGTGCCCACTTGCACTTCGGTGGGGCCGGACCATGTGCCCTTCTGGTAGCTCTTGGTATGCACAGTGGCGTAGATGTGCCCGAGCCCGGTGGTGGTGTCAATGTCGATCTTCGGATCAGCGAAGGTGAAATCAAGGTCGCATCTGCCGCGTACGAGCTCGTTGTTCGCACCGCAGTATTTCATGAAGTTGACGGTGCCGCCGTACTGGATGATCAGTCTGTCGCCTTCTGCTTTTGTGCTCTGGTAGGGCCACAGGAAGTAGTCACCGGGACCTTTCTTCGCGCCGTCGAGAATGTGGGTGGCTCCGGCGACGTAACGGTAGAAGGATCCGCGGATGCCCCAGGCCAGGGCGGGTGTGTTGTCGGCGACGGTTTGTGCCACGCCGTCGCGAGGCGCAAGACCGAAAGTGCTGTGAACATCTGCGGTGGCAAGTGGGGTGAAGGCGGGGTTGAGTAGCGATGCCGTGATGGTCATGGCAGTCAGGGTGCTTACTCGGATGCTCAAGCGGCGGTTAGTGGTCACTGGAATGGTCCTTTGGGTACATGTATGGCGTGGTCACAGTGCGGTGAACACTGCGACTGACCCGCCCCTCACGTAGAAAGCTAAAAACATCTCTCATCTTTAGCTCAGGAAATAGCGGGTAAATGTTGCCATATTCTCAACAAATTGTCAGAAACTAATCTAGGTTAGGCTACCCTTGATATACAATTTGATAAGGAGCGAACTGTGTCCGATTCACACACTCGACCCACAAAAATGGGGGTTTACGGGGGAGAGTATGCCGGAATCCCACCCACCATCCCTCTAAAGGGCTACCCTGTTAGGGGAGATAACCCACAACGATCATGAGGACACCACGATGAGCACCACGTCTTCACACACCAGCCATGCCAGCGGCGGCGGGGACGACCACAATCACGACGACACCGCCGCCGGACAGGTCTCCATCAACACGCACGGCACAGACGATCTCCTAGATGAAATAGACGGCCTGCTGGAAAACAATGCAGAGGAATTCGTCCGCTCCTACGTGCAGAAAGGCGGCCAATAAACGCCATGACCCCGCCCCGGGTACTCACCCGCAGAATCACCGGGATTGAAACCGAGTACGGCATCACCTACACCGCCGACGGACAGCGGCGACTGAGTCCCGATGACATCGCCCGCTACCTTTTTCGCTCAGTGGTGGACCGCTACGGCAGCTCCAACATCTTCACCTCCAACGGCTCACGCCTCTACCTTGATGTGGGCTCCCACCCAGAGTTCGCCACCGCAGAATGCGACAGCCTCATCCAGCTACTCACCATGGACAAAGCAGGCGACCGCATCCTGGACAACCTCGCCCAACACGCCGAAACAACCCTTGCCACTGAAGGCACTGCCGCAGCCGCCGACGGCCACGTCTACCTACTAAAAAAACAACGTGGATTCCTTTCGGCAAACTCCTACGGCTGCCACGAAAACTACCTGGTCACACGCCAAACGGTAGTCAAAACTCTAGGCCGCCATCTCCTGCCGTTCTTGATTACCCGCCAACTCATCAGCGGCGCTGGGCAAAATTTACCACCCCATCCCCGGAAGCCCCAGCGAGCACTACGGCCTGGGCTTTTGCATGTCACAACGCGCGGACCACGTCTGGGAGGGCGTTTCCTCAGCCACCACGCGGTCCCGTCCCATCATCAACACTCGCGACGAACCTCACGCGGACTCCCACCACTACCGTCGCCTGCACATCATCGTTGGCGATTCCTCCATGGCCGAACCCACCTTCGCCCTCAAAATCGGAGCAACCCTCCTCGTGCTGGAAATGATCGAAGCAGACATGCCGCTACCCAGCCTTGAACTCGCCGACGAGACCACCGCCATTCGCGATATCGCCCGTGACACCACCGGCACCTGTCTGGTCAAACTCCGAAACGGCACCACCATCACCGCAGGCGAAATACAGCGCGCCTACTGCGACGCAGCACATACATGGATGCAGCAACGCCCCACAGACACCAACACCGATACCCTCAGCAGTGTCGTGAACCTCTGGACACGCACCCTTGATGCCATTGACACCCAAGACTTTTCCCACGTTGATCGCGATATCGATTGGGTGATCAAACACTCCCTGATTCGCCGCTACCAAGAACGCTACGGATTCGACCTTGACCACCCCAAACTCGCCCAAATTGATCTGATGTACCACGACATCCGACCGGGTAGGGGACTAGCGTCCATCCTCGAATCCAAGGGCCTGATCAACCGCTGGACCACCGACGACGCCATCACCCACGCCACGGAACACGCGCCGGACACCACCCGAGCGCACCTCCGCGGCCGCTTCATCGCCGCCGCACACGAGACTAATACTCCCTTTTCCGTGGACTGGATGCGCCTGAAAATCACCGCGCCAGAACCCCAACTTGTGGAACTGGGCGACCCTTTCGCGGCCGTCGATACCCGTGTCGACGAACTCATTAACCACATGCATAAAGGACACAACAGTGGCGAAAAATGAATTCCACGAACGCCTGATCAACCTGACGTTCGCCTTCCTCTACGCCAACGACACAGGCCGCAGATACATCACTGCCGAATGGATCCGCACCAACGTTGCAGGCTACCAAGACCGCACTGATGCAGCCTTCCAACGCATGTTCGCCCGCGACCGCAGCATTCTGGCCAAAGTTGGCGTCCCCATCGAAACCATCGCACAAGCCACACTTGACGACGCACCCGGCTACCGACTCAACCCACACAACTACTACCTCCCCGAAGTCAGCTTCACCCCCGACGAGGCAGCTGTCCTCGCACTCGCCGGCGACAAAGGACTCAACCACGAACTCGCTGCGTTCGCCCGGTCCGGGTGGACAAAACTCGCAGCAGCAGGCGCCTCAACCGTCACAGCGCAAGACAGCGCCCCGGTGATGTTCAACAACGTCACCGACCTGGGTGTACTCACTGCGCAATCCCTAGATACCATCCTCAAGGCCCACCGCAACCATCACCGCATTCACTTCGACTACACGCCACACAAAAACGCTGAACCCACGCGCCGGGTGATGGACCCTTGGGGCATTGTTAACCATCAGGACCGTTGGTACCTTGTGGGTTTTGACATCGAACGCGACGCCCCGCGAACCTTCCGCATCACCCGCGTTAGCAATATCGATATTGTTGGTCGTGCCATGCATCCCGCCCCGGAACACACACCATTACAGGAGCTTGTTGCAGATTCCCTGCGCAGCCGCAAAGTGCTTATCGACGCCACGATTACTGCCGAACCAGGCACCGCTGGCGAGCTCACCTCCCGCGCGAGCCACCGCGATCATGATACGTATGTGCTCACCGGCGTGGATCGAGACTGGCTGGTGCGAACAGCTGCGGCATATGCGCCGCATGCGCTGGTGGTGGAGCCTGCAGATGTTCGCGATGATGTGATTGCTCAACTTCGTTCCCTGCTGGAGGTGACCCCACGTGACTGCTAAAGCCGACCGCCTCGCCGAGGTGGTGCACATGCTAAATCTGCTGCCGTATTTTGAGGCGCATCCAGGCATATCCTTGATGGAGGCGTCCAAAGATTTGGGCCGCAGCCCCAAGGAATTGATGGATGACCTCAACAGCTTGTGGTGTTGCGGACTACCAGGGCTTTTTCCTGGAGACCTCGTGGACCTGGATCATACGTACAAGTCGGTGAAAGTTACCAATGCCCAAGGCATGGATAAGCCTTTGCGTCTCACCCACACAGAGGCTGGGGCGCTGCTGCTGGCGCTGGAGTCCTTAGAGAACCTTCCTGGACTAACCAACCGTGAAGTCGTGCAAAGTGCAGCTGCGAAGCTACGCGGCATCATGGGGGATGAAACTACGGCCGTGGTGGACTCTATCGTCGCCGACACTGTTATCGAGCACACTTCACCGCTTTTGGACGCAATTCGCCGCAGTCTTGATCACGGCCTGATGCTGAGGTTTACCTATTATTCGGCGCGCAGCGATTCCTCCAACCAGCGCACCGTCCACCCGGCGCGGGTGTTCAGCGTCAAGGGAGACACGTACCTCGCAGCCTGGGACGATGAGGCGCAGGCCCACCGCACCTTCAAGGTAGATCGCATGAGTGATGTTGAGGTGTTGGATACCCCCAGTACTCCGCACGCTGAGGACATGAAGTTTGATGAAGACGACCCGTTCGCCTTCGGTAAGGAAACAGACACAGTGTCTTTAGAGATCCACCCGGATGTGTTGTGGCTTGCGGATTATGTGCCCTTGGAACTGGGGGAGACCGGCCCCGATGGGTGGGTTGCGGCCACCATGCCGATGGGGTTCACCCGCGTGGGTGGTGCGTTTCGCCATGGGACAAGCGGGCAGAGTTCGGGTTACTGCCCCCGAAGAGGTCACCCGCACCATCGCTGCACAAGCGGAGGCGGCGTTGGGCGCGTATTCTAAACGACGTAGTATGAGTGGTGAATAACGTCACCGTCTGTTGAGAGGACATCATGCCGAATCTTGGCCCTACTGAGCTGATTATCATTGCTGTTGTTTTGATTTTGCTGTTCGGTTCGAAAAAACTTCCAGATGCGGCTCGATCCATAGGCCGTTCTATGCGCATCTTCAAGTCTGAGGTGAAAGAACTAAACAATGATGACCAGGTGACAGCCGCCGCCGAACCCCGTCAGATTGAGCAGTCCCAGCCCCAGCAAGCACCCCAAGCTCAGACTGACACCCAGCACAATACTTCTGCTTAGCCTATGTTGGTGTGATGAGTACGTCTGATACGACTAAAAAAACGCCTCGGCCGGGTAAAGCGAGAAAAGAAACCGGACGACGGCAGCATGTCGCTGGTGGAGCACATTCAGGAGCTTCGCCTGCGCCTGCTCATTTCGCTTGCTGCATTGGCCGTAGGCACCATCGTTGGGTTTATCTGGTACCAGCAGAGTCTGTTTGGCCTACCCACCCTTGGTGACATTCTTCGCGGCCCTTACTGCAACCTTCCAGACACCGCACGGGCAGACCTTTCTGCTGATGGTGAGTGCAAGCTGCTGGCCACCGGGCCCTTCGACATGTTCATGCTGCGTTTGAAAGTCGGTGCCTTGGCAGGTTCCGTGTTTGCGTCCCCTGTGTGGCTCGCGCAAGTCTGGTTTTTATCACTCCAGGGTTAAAGAAGAATGAACAACGCTGGACATTCTCTTTCGTTGCCATTGCGGTGATGCTTTTTGTCTTCGGCGCTATTTTGGCGTACTTTGTGGTGGCGTACGGCCTGGAGTTTCTTCTCACCATTGGTGATGAAACCCAAGTCGCAGCACTCAGCGGTACGCAGTACTACAAGTTCCTCCTCGCGCTGCTTCTCATTTTCGGCGTGAGTTTTGAGGTGCCGCTGATCCTAGCCATGCTCAACATAGTCGGCCTGGTTAGTTACCAGCAGTTGAAGGAAAAGCGCCGCCTGATTATTTTCCTGTTGTTTGTCTTCGCCGCTTTCATGACACCAGGCCAAGACCCGGTGTCCATGGCGGTGCTAGCCACGGCATTGACACTACTCGTTGAATGCGCCATCCAATTCGCCCGCATCAACGACAAACGCAAAAACCGTCAACGCCCAGAATGGTTGGACGTGGACGATGACAAGGCATCATCAATCGAGCCAACCCCCGTTGATACTGCTCCGACTCCCACGCCACAGCGCACCGACCTGACACAACGCCCGCCCACCGATTTTGACGACGTGCTATAAGCTGCTTAAACAAATGCCCCGACACGCGGTAGCGTTAGGGGCATGAGTTTTACCGCGCCCGTCGGCACACATCTTGCTGAGTTCTGCGACCGCCTGGATTTTCCCCTCGACGACTTTCAAATCGAAGGCTGCCAAGCCGTCGAAGCAGATCATGGTGTCCTCGTGTGCGCACCCACCGGCGCGGGAAAAACCATTGTCGGCGAATTCGCGGTTTCCCTGGCACTATCGCGCGGCACAAAGTGCTTCTACACCACGCCGATCAAAGCACTCAGCAACCAGAAATACCACGACCTCGTCGAGGCTCACGGTGACGATGCCGTCGGCCTGCTCACAGGCGATGTTTCCATCAACGGTTCCGCAGATATTGTTGTCATGACCACGGAAGTTCTGCGCAACATGATCTACGCAGAATCCCCGGCCCTGGAACGCCTCACCCATGTCGTCATGGACGAGATCCACTTCCTCGCCGACGCTTCCCGCGGCCCCGTGTGGGAAGAAGTCATCCTCAACCTTGCCGAAAGTGTCAACATCATCGGCTTGTCCGCCACCGTCAGTAATTCTGAAGAATTCGGAGCGTGGCTGACTACCGTCCGCGGCGACACCACTGTTATCGTCTCAGAACAACGCCCCGTTCCACTTGACCAATGGATGCTGGTCAACCGCACCCTACTCCCGCTTTTTCAACCGGGAAGCACCGAGCATGTCAACAAAAAACTCGAAGCAAAAGTCCACAAGCTAGAATCCGGCAGCATCAGTACCCAGTCCTACGACAAAAACCAGCAGGCACGTTTCCGATCCCGCAGCCGCAACGGCAACCAACCCGGCAGGTCCCACCGCTCCGGCATCAGCCGCCCGGCCGACCGTTTCCGCCCACTCGGCAGGCCAGAGGTCATCCAAATTCTGCAGGCACACTCCATGCTGCCCGCCATTACCTTTATTTTTTCCCGCGCGGGCTGCGACGCCGCCCTTCTGCAATGCCTTCGCTCCCGACTCACCCTCACCACCCAGGACGAAGCCAACACCATCGCCAGCATCATCGACGCTGGTGTCGCCGACATCCCCGCCGCAGACCTAGAAATACTCCGTTTCAAACAATGGCGCGCCGCTCTCATGCGCGGATTCGCCGCCCACCACGCGGGAATGCTCCCAGCTTTCCGGCACATCGTTGAAGAACTCTTCGTCAAAGGACTCGTCCGCGCCGTCTTTGCTACCGAAACCCTAGCCCTCGGCATCAACATGCCGGCACGCACAGTTGTGCTGGAAAAACTCGTCAAATTTAATGGCGAATCCCACGCCGAACTCACCCCAGGCCAATACACCCAACTCACCGGCCGCGCAGGACGTCGCGGCATCGACACCATCGGCAAACGCAGTGGTGCAATGGTCACCCGCAATGGAACCGCAAGCGGTGGCCGGCTTGGCGTCGACACGCACCTACCCGCTCATCTCCACCTTCACCCCCGGATACAACATGAGCGTCAACCTGCTGGCCACCATCGGCTACGACCAAGCCCACCGCCTACTGGAAAAATCCTTCGCCCAGTTCCAAGCCGATGGCTCCGTTGTTGACGAAGTACGAGAAATGGAACGCGCCGAACGCCGCGCCGCCGAACTCGAACAACGCTTCACCGATGCCATCAACGCCGCCAACCCACCCGGTGACGACCCAGCCACCGACTTCCTCAGCTACATTAACCTGCGCTACCAGCTGAAAACCGCTGAAAAAGCCGCGCGCAAAGAGGGGATCGAGCAGCGTCAAGCGGAGGTTCGTGCAGTGTTGGGTCACCTGCAGGTCGGTGATGTCATTGCCATGCCAGGAAAAAAGAAACCGTTACTCGCGGTGGTCGTCACCCCAGCATCCGACCCCGACGATCCGCGCCCACGGATCATCATGGAACAAGGCTGGACAGGGCGCATAGACACCGATTCCTTCGCCAACGTCCCCGTCGTGGTGGGGCACATGAGCCTGCCGCGAGACATCACCCACCATCCACGCCGCAACACCAAGTTTGTGGTCAATGCTTTTCGACGCCGCGATTACCCCCGCCCCAAGAAAATGCGCATGGAGGCACGCCACCGCGACAACGCCGAGGTGGCCGAGCTACGCACCCAACTTCGCGCACATCCTGCTCACCACTGGCCCGGCCGGGAAGACCTTGCCCGCATCGCGGAAAAAAACTCTTGCGCAAACAACGCGATGTAGAACGCCTACGCAACCGTGTCAGCGCCACCACAGACACCCTAGGCCGCACATTCGACCGCATCATGGATCTGTTAGCAGAAATGGATTACGTGGAATTCTCCGACCCGGATAATATTCCGCACATCACTGAGGAAGGGCAGCGTCTTGCCCTCATCCACAACGAATCCGACTTGCTGGTTGCCCAGTGCCTCCGCAGGGGAATCTGGGACGAGCTTGACCCAGCAGAACTCGCCGGGGTGGTCAGCATGTGCACCTTTGAAAACCGCAAAGAAACCAGGGGAGAACCCGACGCAGCCACCGATGCCATGGCAACCGCCATGAATGCCACCAACCGAATCTGGCGCGAACTCGTTCATGACGAACGCCGCCACAATCTTCCCCCCCACCCGCGTGCCCGAAGGTGGGTTTGCGTTGGCCATTCACCAGTGGGCTGCAGGCGCACCATTGGGGTATTGCATGGCCGCCGCTGCGGAGTCCGGCGCCGAACTGACACCCGGCGATTTTGTACGGTGGTGCAGGCAAGTAGTGGACGTGCTGGAACAAGTGAGGTCCACCGGATACACTGATGCTATCCGCCGGAATGCCCGCGATGCCATCAACGCCATACGCCGCGGCGTGGTCGCCATAGGCGCCTAAACTACCCGTGCGGATTACACCCGTGCCATATGATGGGGCACATGAGCGAACACCACACTGAACACCTATTCCCGGCATCCGTCTATCAGCATCGCCTCACGCAGGCCGCCACAGCAGCCCGCAACGCTGGTCTTGATGGATTGATCTTTGGCACCGGTGCCGAACTGGCCTACCTCACAGGCTCCTGGATCAGCACCCACGAGCGCCTCACTGCCTTGATCATTCCCACCGATGGAAGTGAACCAACCTTCATTCTCCCCGCCGTGGACCGTGGTGACCTCGCATTGTCTGCCATCCCTGAACTCGCCGTCGCAGTGTGCGGCTGGGTCGACGGCGACAACTCCCACGACCTTGCCGTCAAAGCCCTCCATCTCGCACCGGATGCGCACCCCACCATTGGACTCGGCTCCTCGCTCACCGCCGACCATGTCTTACCACTTCAACAACGCATTGGCGGCAGCACTGTTCTGGCCGCGACTGTGCTGAAAGAGCTTTTCATGCGCAAAGCAGAAGAGGAAATCACTGCCCTTAGCAATGCCGCCGCAGCCATTGATCGTGTCTTCGCCGCAGTCCCAAAACTCCTCCAGCCAGGGCGCAGCGAACAAGATGTTGCTCGCGACCTCAACTACCTCATCCTGAAAGAAGGGCACGCCGCTGTCGACTTCATCATTGTCGGTTCAGCCGCCAACGGCGCCAACCCACACCACTCTTATTCCGACCGGATCCTGAAAGCAGGCGACGTTGTCGTCGTTGACATCGGTGGCACCTATGGCCCCAATTACCACTCCGACTGCACCCGCACCTTCATTGTTGGCGGGCCCGAAGAACAACACAACCCCGACATCGCCGCCATGTACAACGTACTTGAACGCGCCCAAGCCGCAGCAGTAGCAGCAGTGAAACCCGGCGTAACCGCAGAAAGCATCGACCGTGTTGCCCGCAACATCATCACCGAAGCAGGCTACGGAGAGCAATTCATCCACCGCACCGGCCACGGAATTGGCCTATCCACCCACGAGGAACCATTCATTATGGAAGGCAATCACCTGACATTGGAACCAGGCATGGCCTTTTCCATCGAACCCGGCATCTACATCGAAGGACAATACGGCGCCCGAATTGAAGACATCGTGGTGGTGACAGAAACCGGCTGCGAAACCCTCAACAACCAACCGAGGTCACTTCAGTGACCAACAGCAAGGACGGAATCCTCATCATCGGAGGTACCAGCGACATCGGCCGCGAAATCGGCATTCGACTGTGCCGCGGTCGCCAGGTGGTTCTCGCGGCGCGCCGGGCACCAGACCTTCAGCCCTTCTATGAAGCCGGGGCTACGAAGGTGCACATTCTTTATTTTGAGGCCGCCGACCTGCGTGCCTACCGGACGCTTTTCCAGCAGGCCGAGCAGCTTGCGGGGGAAATCAACCTGGTTCTTGTCGCGTTTGGCGTGTTGGGTGATCAACAACGGGCAGAAGTCGACGAGTTCCATGCGGCGGACATAGCAACCATTGATTACACCGCCCAAATCGCCATGCTTACCGTTATTGCTGATGAGCTTCGCCCCCGAACGACTCGATCAACGATTGTGGCTTTTTCTTCCATTGCGGGGATGGCGACCACGCCGCGCTAACTACGTCTATGGTTCGGCGAAAGCAGGGCTTGATGCTTTCTGCCAGGGATTGACTGACGCTCTTCACGGTACTGCCGTGCGTGTGATTACCGCCCGTCCAGGCTTTGTCATTGGTTCCATGACCCACGGTATGAAGCCCGCACCCATGTCTGTCACATCGGCCGAGGTCGCAGACATACTTGCGCCTATTATTCAGGAGGATCGGGGGAGTAGGACCGTCTGGATTCCGGGAAAGCTACAGCTTCTCGCTGCATTGATGCGGATTACTCCGCGCAGGATGTGGCGGAGAATGCCGCGCTAGTGACGTGGGTTACCTACGCGGCCATTAACGGTGGTCTACCATAGTCAATTATGAGTGTGTCTTGCCCTATCACAGATGCTGATGATTTCAGCTCACCGGACTCATCGGTGATTGTTGTTGTGGGCATCGGGGCAGACGGTTTTACCGGGATGGGGGCTGCTGCGCAGAAGGTTGTGCGTGACGCGGAGGTGATTGTGGGGTCGTGGCGGCAACTGAGCTTGCTGCCGGATCATATTCCCGCCAAGCGACGCCCATGGCCATCACCCATGCTTCCAGGAATCGTTCCGCTTTTTGAAAGCCTGGAAGGTATGCGTGTTGTGGTGCTGGGATCGGGTGATCCTATGTTCCACGGCATTGGCACAACGTTGTGCCGGTTATTGGGTCCAGAACGCATCCGGGTTATCCCAGTGGCATCGTCGGCGTCGTTGACGTGCGCGCGGCTCGGTTGGGCAGTGGATAGAACACCGGTAGTCAGTCTGGTCAGTAACCCGGTTTCTTCTATCATTCCGCTGGTGGATCAGGGGGAACCTTTTTTGGTGTTGGGGCGTGATGAAACCACCCCCACTGAAGTATGTACGTTGCTCAGGAACTTGGGTCATGCGGCGGCAACAGTGCATGTGTTGAGTGACATAGGTAGCAGTGATGAGCAACATAATCGCTTTACTGCCACTGACGATCCGCAGCCGATTAGCGCCTTGAATGTTATTGCAATCCAGCCAGACGGCCCAACACGCAGTATCGTTCCCGGGCTTTCCGACGATTCCTACGACACCGATGGTCAACTGACCAAGCAACACATTCGAGCATTGACAATCTGCTCCCTGGCACCGCGTCCTGGCGAAGTGCTGTGGGATATTGGTGGAGGTTCTGGGTCTATTGCCATTGAGTGGCTGCGTAGTAGCCCCCGCACGCACGCATGGTGCGCCGAGTCCGATGAGGTTCGGGCCACCCGGATCACAGCAAACGCCAACGCGTTAGGCGTTCCACATCTCAGGGTGGTCGGTGCTGCTCCCGAGTCGCTTATCGACGCCCCGGCACCCGACGCCGTATTCATTGGCGGCGGTCTTACAGCGGAGGGGGTTTTTGATGCAGCATGGGCAGGGTTAAAGCCTGGAGGCCGATTGGTGGCTAACGCTGTGACCATCGAATCCGAACAGATGCTGTGGCAGCTTCGTCAACGTTTCGGCGGGCACATAAGTCGTTTTGATATTTCAACTGAACACGCCATCGGTGGTTTCACGGCGCTGAAAGCAGCGCTTCCGGTCACCCAGTGGCGGGTAGTCAAGGAAGGGTCCAACGAGTGACAGTTTTCTTCATTGGTGCCGGTCCCGGTGCCGCTGATTTATTGACGGTGCGGGCCGACCGTCTCATCCGGTCGTGCCCCGTGTGCTTATACGCCGGAAGCATCGTCCCTCCAGAGGTATTGGAAAACTGCCCGGATTCTGCGAGTGTCATCAACACGGCGCGAATGCCTTTGGATCAGATCACTGACATCATGGCCCAGGCTCATGCCCAGGGCAAAGACGTGGCACGTCTGCAGTCAGGGGATCCGTCAATATATTCCGCCGTCGCGGAACAGGTACGCCGTCTGACCGCCTTGGGTATTGACTATGAGATTATCCCTGGCGTGCCTGCCTTTTCCGCAGCAGCGGCAGCGCTGGGCCACGAGCTGACGGTACCGACAGTTGGGCAGACTGTGATCCTCACTAGGGTTAATGGCCGTGCGAGCCAGATGCCTGCGGGGGAGGACTTGGCGACCCTCGGGGCGTCGAAAAGCACGCTGTGCATCCACCTCGCAGCGCACGACATCGAACGGGTGGTAGCGGAATTGGTTCCCAACTACGGCGCAGATTGTCCGGTGGCTGTGGTGGCTTACGCGTCGCGGCCGCAGGAGCAGATTGTGCGCGGAACGCTTGCGGACATTGCGGGCAAAGTAGCCGCTGCTGGAATCGTGAGAACCGCCATCATCATTGTGGGAAAGGTCCTTACGGCCGGGGAATTCCCCGATAGTTTCCTCTATTCAGATGACCGTCCTCGTGACGAGGAAGGACGGACCATCCCATGCGCGCACTAATCCTTGGAGGAACAGCAGAGTCCCGCGAACTGGCATTATTACTACTGCAAAGCGGCTGGCGAGTGACCAGTTCGCTGGCCGGGAGGGTGAAGGAACCGAAGCTCCCCCTCGGAAGTCCGCATTGGCGGTTTCGGCGGGCCACCTGGTTTGGCGCGCTGGCTCATGGATCACGAAGTTGATCTTGTGGTAGATGCCACCCATCCATTTGCGGAAAAAATCAGCATATCCGCAGCCGAAGCAACCCGGGCGACTGGTATTCCGCTCATCGCCCTGCACCGACCGGCCTGGACTCCTGAAAACTACGACGAGTGGATCTATGTCAACGACATGGAGGAGGCCGCCCGGATAGCCGAACGTTACCATCATATTTTTCTCACCATTGGCCGCCAGAAGCTTGCGCCTTTTGCCAACGATTCACACAATCTGTACGTCATCCGCAGCGTTGATCCGCCGGAGGGACCGCTTCCCAAGAGACACCGCCTCATCTTGTCTCGCGGCCCGTTTAGCGTGCAAGACGAGAAACAACTGATGCGCGACAACCAGATTGACGCCCTGGTCACCAAAAATTCCGGCGGCAGCCTTACCTACGCCAAAATCGTGGCGGCCCGCCAACTTGGCATTCCGGTGATCATGGTCCAGCGCCCGCCGCTACCAGGCGGTTCTCGCATCACCGCAGTGCACACCGCCAGTGACGCCTACATTGCTGCGCATGGGCTGATGGGGTAGGGGAGTTAAAAGCAAGCACACCGTCGCTAACCCTGGTTTTGGGGTTAGCGACGGTGTGCTTATTTGCTCTTGGTTTTAGATATGCACGTTCGGGATGAGGTGCTGGATCTGTAGGCGAGCGGGGCCAATGAGGTAGCCGACGCCTTCCAGCAGCATTCCACCGGTGATCAGCATGAGGAGGAACTGGCCCCAATCCGGGGACTTGTTGTAGAAGCTCTGGAGTTCCGACGACCCGACATCGGACGAGAGTGTGTTGTCCGTGGAACTGGTGGCACGTCGCTGCGCGTCAGCTTCTGGGGCGGTGGTCACCGCGCCAGCGAACACAGCGGTCGCCAGCATCCCAGCAGTCAGGGTGGTTATCATGCGTCGAGGAAGGGTGCGCATTGGTGGTATAAACTCCTTCACATAAAACTAAGCTGGTTGCCACTTATAATACACACAGAGTCATCTCATGCTCACATTTCGATCAAGAAACCTTTGCGAAAAAATAAAAATCCCAGGTGAGAGCTGAATAATATAGCAGGCTTCATTGCTGCGTGTTGCCCACACGATGCTTTGCAGGCGGCATCACAGCGGCCACTTATTTCGTCATACGAATAACATCTTTTAGTGGTATCACAGGGGTTTATTCGCCATAGCGACGTGACGTAAACACCCGCACACCGTTCAGCCCCTCGTAAGAAGCCGTGGTGGAGGCTCCAACGATCACCATGGTTCGCATGTCCACAACCTCTGGATCAAACTCAGCCAGCGTCGTTACTGCCACGCTTTCTTGGTCTGATCCCACAGCTCGGGCAACGATTACCGGTGTGTCAGGGGACTGGTACTCCAGCACGATGTCCCGTAGCGCCGCCACCTGCCAACGACGTTCCTTCGACGCAGGGTTGTACACAGCAAACGCCATATCCGCACCAGCCAAAGCCCGGATCCTCTTTCCACCTGCTCCCAGGGCTTCAATCGATCCGATAACGACACCATGCCAAAATCATGCCCCAGCGGAGCGCCTACGCGACTGGCCACCGCCTGCGCCGCCGTCATACCCGGAACGATACGCACCGGCACCTCACGCCACTGCGGATCATCTGCAACTTCCAGCACCGCTGCAGCCATGGCAAACACACCGGGATCCCCAGAGGACACCACCGCTACTCGACGCCCGCGTTTGGCCATATCCAACGCCATGGCCGCCCGCTCAGCCTCCACCTTGTTATCCGAAAGGTGCCTGCGTTGCCCAGCCCGTTCTGCCACGCGGTTGACGTAGGTGGAGTAGCCCACAATATCGGTCGCCCGAGCCAGTTCTTCCACCACTTCAGGCGTGGTCCATTTATCGGCACCTGGACCGAGTCCCACAACCACAACTTCGCCCTTGTGCTCCTCCGCAACACGTCGCCCCACAGACGTTGAGGGCACAACAATCACGGAAAAGTAGGGAATTGCTTCGGGGTCTGCGTCAGCGACCGCAACCGTATCTTGGTTGTCCATTCCAACACGGCTAACCACATACGCCCGCTCAACAGCACCAGTAGCTTGCAGGGCACGCCGCACCTTGGTGAAAGTACGGCCAAGCTTCATAATCACGGCAGTATCGGTACGACAAAGGTGCTCCACCAACTCAGACTCAGGTAACGTACCTGGAAGTATGGTCAGTACTTCTTCATCTTCCGCGAGTGGCTGACCCAGCACATCAGCGGCGGCGGTCACCGACGGCACACCTGGAATGACCCGGGTAGGGTAGCGGCCCTCAAGGATACGGTGAAGATGCTGGTAGGAGCTGTACAGCATCGGATCACCCAACGCGAGCACAGCCACCGTCCGCCCAGCATCCAAATGTGCACTCAGACGTGTGCTGCTGCCTCCACATAAAACTCAGCCATCGCCCCGGCATACCCACCTGGGTGATCAGTAATCCCCGTGGTCACTGGGTAATGCAACAACTCATGAATCTGCCCGTCGCGGAAAAACCGCTCAGCAATACTCCTCGCAGTCGAACTCCCACCCGGGCGGGCGTGATACGCCACCACATCAGCCGACTCAATCGCCGCAACAGCAGCCAAGGTAAGAAGCTCCGGGTCACCAGGCCCCACACCAACACCAATAAGTTGAGCGCTCACTCCATAATCTCCTGCTCAGTAGCCAAAGCATTAATAGCAGCACACGTAATCGCCGAACCACCGCGACGCCCATGCACCGTCACAAATTCAATCCCCAACGCCTGCGCATCCGACGCCAACGCCGCCTTAGACTCGGCAGCACCAACAAACCCCACAGGAATGCCCAACACAGCAGCCGGACGGGGGCGGGCGGGGTCGTCGCTAAGCCACTTCAACAGATGGAATAACGCAGTAGGAGCATTACCCACCGCAACCACAGACCCCTCCAGATGCTCAGCCCACAACTCCACCGCAGCCGCCGTCCGGGTCGTACCCAAACGTGCCGCCAACTCAGGAACCCGAGGATCTTTGAGCAGGCACAACACCTGATTATCCGCAGGTAAACGACGCCGCGTCACCCCCGACGCCACCATGTTCACATCACACAAAATCGGACGGCCCGCACTCAACGCAGCACGCGCAGCAGGCACCACACCAGCTGAAAACTCAATATCCGAGGCCAAGTCAGTCTGCCCAGCCGCATGAATCATCCTCACCGCAACCTGAGCCTGAGCCGCATCAAAACGCCCCAGGTCAGATTCCTCGCGAATCATCGCAAAACTACGACGATAAATCTCGTTACCATCCGTGACGTAGCTATACATACCGACATACTCTACCGAGCAGACACCTCATACTCGCCATCACCAGTAGCCAAATAATCCGTATACGACTCCAACGGATGCCCACACCGCCGCTCACACCCAGAAAAATGCACTTTACCCTGCGGAATATCCAACGACGCAACCGCCTGCGCCGCATCCCCGCGAGTATCCGACAACGACTTCTCACACCCCTCAATACCTGTACATGCACTCACCCGCAGCCACGTCGAATTCGCGTCAAAAATCAACCCCAACGGAGCCAACACCCGCACAATCTGCTCCGCCGCATGCTCATCCACATCATGCAGCACAATCGAATGCCACGGCGTCACCGTCGTCCGCGCACCCGTCACCGCAATCATCCGCGCCAATTGACTACTCAACTGCCCAAAACGCACCCCAGCACCCAAACTGACCAACCCATCCAACTGCGGCAACCACCCCACAGGACGCCCAGGCACCGCACCAACAAACGGCACCTCAGCAACCTCCACCGCAGCATCCAACGACGCAATAATCTCGCCATGCACCTCAGGCTTCTCCGCTACCCGCCACGCAGAACCCCGCAGTTCCTGCCACCGTCGCGCAGCCTGCACGAGCGTAGCCGCAACATCACCACGCTCTACCCGGCGCGCCACAAACACGCCACCCAACACCAACTGAAAACCCCCATCGTGCGCAAACACACCAAAATCTGGGCGACGCGACACAATATCACCCACCCCAGAATCCAGACCAAACAACGTCCGCCCCGACAACCCCGTCACCACATCATCCGCCAACAACGCCGCATCCAACTCCGCTACCAGCGGCAACAACTCAGGCGCCAACGGTGACGCAATAATATTGCGCACCCGATCATGCGCACGACTCGGCAAAAAACCATGCTCCTGCGCAGCCTCCGCAAATGCAGCCGTGTCCTGAATGCCCCGCACCTGCAAATTGCCCCGCGTCGTCACGTGAATATTGCCATCCCCAAACCGATCAGCCATATCCGCAAGCGCCTCCCAGCGCTCCGGCGACATCTGGCCACCAGCAACCCGAACGCGGCCAATACCGCCGTCCTTCGCCTCATGCATTTTCAGCGCGCCGGGGCAACCATCGCCCCGATTACGGTCACCAAGTTGGTAAGACTCAGCTAACAAAGACACAGGTGAGGAGGTGAAATCAGTCATGGCGCTCATTCTAACCCCGAAGCGATCACACTATCGAAAATGTGAAATTTAACCATCTGCGGAACTGCCTGGCCCCTCACCATTGATCGCCGGTGCGATACACTTTTTCAGACGATCAGGATGAGGAATCCGGTGCAACTCCGGGCGGACGCGCCACTGTACAGCCAGACCCTCACCACCCATCCCACACTCACGGGGCGCGACACCCCGGAAAGGAACACAACCGCCATGATTGCGCTGCTGTCCACCTCCGACACCGACCTCCTCTCCGCCAAAAACGCCAACACCGCAGACATGGTGGACTTCCGTTACGCCAACCCCACCCACATCTCCGACGCACTTCTCGACGAGATTATCGACGCCGCTGACATCATCATCGTCCGTCTCCTCGGCGGCAAGCGCGCTTGGGAAGACGGGCTCCGCCGCATCTTCGCCTCTGGCACACCCACTATCGTCGTATCTGGCGAACTCGCCGTTGACGCCGAACTCACTGACATTTCCACCGTCCCCGCAGGCGTAGTCACCACTGCCCACACCTACCTCGCAGAAGGCGGCGCAACAAACCTCGAACACCTCTACCGCTTCCTGTCGGACACCATCCTCCTCACCGGCCACGGATTCGACGAACCCCACCACATGCCGCTCTGGGGACACCTCGAACGCCCCACCACAGAAACAACACCAGGCCAACCCCGCATCGCCGTCCTTTACTACCGCGCCCAGCACCTCGCTGGAAACACCGCCTACATCCACGCCCTGTGCGACGCCATTGACGCCCAAGGCGCACATGCCATCCCCATCTTCACGGCATCGCTACGCCAAGCCCCCACCGAACTCCTTGACGAACTCGCCACCATGGACGCCGCCATCACCACCGTCCTCGCAGCAGGCGGCACGAAACCAGCCACCGCCCAAGCAGGCGGCGACGACGAAGCCTGGGACGTCGCGCAACTAGCAGCACTCGACATCCCCATCATCCAGGGACTCGCGCTCACCAGCCCCCGCAGCGACTGGGCCGCCAACGACGACGGCCTCACCCCACTTGACGTGGCAACCCAAATCGCCGTCCCCGAATTCGACGGCCGCATCATCACCGTCCCCTTCTCCTTCAAAGAATACGACGCCGACGGACTCATCTCCTACGTCCCCGACCCCCGAACGCTGCACCCTGACTCGCAGGGCATCGCCTACCACCACGCCCGACTCCGCCACCTCAACAACAGCGACAAAAGATCGTCGTCATGCTCTCCGCATACCCCCACCAAACACGCCCGCATCGGCAACGCAGTCGGACTCGACACCCCAGCATCCACGCTCAAAGTCCTCCACGCCCTGCACGACGCAGGCTACAACCTCGGCGACACCACCACCATCCCCGGCTACGACACCATGGACGGCGACGCATTCATGCACGCCATCATTGACGCCGGCGGACACGACCCCGAATGGCTCACCGACGACGTCCTCGCCAACAACCCCCTCACACTCCCACGCGACGCCTACCTCACCTTCTTCAACACCCTGCCCACCAGCATGCAGGAAGAGATGACCACCCACTGGGGCGAAGCCCCCGGAACCCACTACACACACCCAGAAACCGGCGACATCTACATCGCAGGACTCCAATTCGGCAACATCGTCGTCATGGTCCAACCACCACGCGGCTTCGGCGATAACCCCGTCGGCATCTACCACGACCCCGACCTACCAGCCAACCACCACTACCTAGGCACCTACCACTGGATCCGCCACACCTTCAACGCCGATGCCATCATCCACATGGGCAAACACGGCAACATGGAATGGCTCCCCGGCAAAACCGCAGGACTCTCCGCCGAATGCTACCCAGACCAAGCAATCGGAGACCTCCCACTCATCTACCCCTTCCTCGTCAACGACCCAGGCGAAGGAACCCAAGCAAAACGACGCGCCCACGCCACCCTCATCGACCACATGATCCCGCCCATGGCACGCGCAGAAACCTACGGCGACATCACCCGGCTCGAACAACTCCTTGACGAGCACGCCAACATCGCTGCCATGGACCCCGCCAAACTTCCAGCCATTCGCCAAGAAATCTGGACCCTCCTCACCGCCGCCAAAATGGACCAAGACCTCGGCTGGGACGAACGACCCGACGAAGATGTCTTCGACGACATGCTCATGCACATCGACGGCTGGCTCTGCGAAATCAAAGACGTCGCTATCCGCGGCGGACTCCACACACTCGGCGAACAACCCACCAGCGAAACCCGCATCGACTTGGTCCTCGCCATGCTTCGTGCCCGCCAACTCTGGGGCGGTGAAACCGCCACCCCCGGCCTCCGCGAAGCACTCGGACTCTCCGAACAAGGCGACGAAACCCGCCACACCGTCGACACCATCGAACAACACGCCCGCGCCCTCCTCACCAACCTCGACGCCAACAACTGGGACTCCCACAACTATCCCCACCATCACCACCGACCTCCCCGACACCGCCAACCCACACAACCGTCGCACGCATCCTCCAGTTCGCAGCCGAAGAAATCATCCCACGTCTCGAACAAACTCCCCGCGAAATCACCCACATCCTCCACGCCCTTGACGGGGGATTCATCGAAGCTGGCCCCTCCGGCTCGCCCATGCGCGGACTCATCAACGTCCTACCCACCGGACGCAACTTCTACTCCGTCGACCCCAAATCCCTCCCATCCCGCCTCGCCTGGGAAACCGGCCAACTCCTCGCTGACTCACTCATCGAACGCTACCAAGCCGACCACGACGGCAACTACCCAACATCCGTCGGCATCTCCGCATGGGGCACCTCAGCCATGCGCACCTCCGGCGACGACATCGCCGAAGTCTTCGCACTTCTCGGTGTCCGCCCACTCTGGGACGAAGCATCGCGCCGGGTTATTGACCTTGAGGTGATCCCGTTGGAGGAACTAGGGCGACCTCGCATTGACGTAACGGTTCGCATCTCCGGCTTCTTCCGTGACGCATTTCCGCATGTACTGGGTCTGCTTGACGACGCCGTGCAGATGGTCGCCAACCTGGACGAACCGCTCGACCAGAACTATGTTCGCGCGCACGCGTTGGATGATGGCGCTGAGCACGTGCGGCGTATCTTTGGCTCCAAGCCCGGCACCTACGGCGCGGGGCTATTGCAGCTCATTGAATCAGGCAACTGGCGTGATGACCATGACCTTGCAGCGGTCTACACCGCATGGGGCGGGTACGCCTACGGTCGTGGTCTTGACGGGGTAGAGGCTGCCGACGATATGCGCACCGCCTACAAGCGCATTCAGGTTGCAGCCAAAAATGTTGACTCCACTGAACATGACATCGCCGACTCTGATGATTACTTCCAGTTCCATGGGGGAATGGTTGCGACGGTGCGTGCCCTCACTGGTCAGGATCCTGATGCCTTTATCGGTGACTCCACGCGGCAGGAAACAGTAAAAACCCGCACACTGCACGAGGAATCTCGGCGTGTGTTCCGCGCTAGGGTGGTCAACCCGCGCTGGATTGAGGCGATGCGCAAGCATGGCTACAAAGGCGCTTTTGAGATGAGCGCAACTGTTGATTACCTTTTTGGTTATGATGCCACGACGGGGCTCATGGATGACTGGATGTATGAAACCCTTACCGACACTTATGTCGGTGACCCCGTAAACAGGGAGTTTTTGAAAAGTCTAATCCGTGGGCGCTACGCGACATTTCTGAGCGCCTGATGGAGGCTGCGGAACGCGGTCTGTGGGAAAAACCGTCTGACGAGTCGATGGAACTGTTACGCAGCACGTACCTAGAGATGGAAGGGGAGTTGGAGGATCGCTAGTCGTCCTGACGCTTTCAAAGCGGCTGATAGATGCTGCCGTCCTTGTTCAAGAGGGCGTCAGCACCAAAGCCCACAGTGCAGAGTGAGCTTCCGCCTTTAAACACCAGAATGAGGCCGTCTTCAACGTCCCATTCGCAGCTGCAGGCCACTTTGATGTAGACCTCGCCGCCAAAGGTTTCATCCCAGACAATTTGGAATTCGTTTCCTATCTGGACAAGATCCCACACCAACTCAGGCTGGCTCAAGCTGGGGAGATATTCACCCCAACCCTCCTCTTGGCCAATGGTCCGCCAATCCTGGTACTGCTGGAACACATACGGCGTTGCGTGTGCAATGAAGTCAACACGGGGGGGGAGAGGAAGGCTGTGATGGCGGCCCCAATCCGATCAAGACCCGCGGCATCCAGGACGTTGCCAGCCATGTAGAAATGTCCTTCCAAGCCGCCGAAGCCTGGTACGACGACATCTGCGCTTGTATATTCGTCCCACACTTCTTCGAACGCGAAGTGCCCAACACCCGGGATGGATACCTCAGACATTTCCTGCATCTCCTTTCATTGACTAGGCGGCGACTCCGCCTACAGATGATGGAAACTCAACCACTAAAAATACTAGTTTTCGACGCATATAAAATGCTCGCAGATTATAAAACTTTCATCTTGGGATCGAACCCCCGTACCCCCGTTTCTGCGATTGAATTTTTCCTAGTTTTTTGCTGTAAAAAGACAATTATGTAACTTGGCAGAGGTGTAGGATTGGTGAACATGAAACTGAGCGCAGTGTTGGGCGACATTACCGAAAGCCGACGTGGATGTGATCGTGAACGCCGCAAACACATCGCTGCTCGGCGGCGGAGGCGTTGATGGGGCCATCCATCAAAAAGCAGGACCCGCGCTACTAGAAGAGTGCCGTGAAATCCGCTCTCGCCAGGGAGGATGCCCGGTCGGGGAAGCGGTGATCACCTCGGGAGCCAACCTTCCGGCACGCCACGTTGTACATACTGTTGGTCCAACGTGGGTGGATGGCTCACACGGCGAGGAGGCGGCATTGCGCTCGGCTTACCTTAATAGTCTTAGGCTAGCTGATAAGCATGGCGCGGAAACTATTGCTTTTCCCAATATATCAACAGGCGTATATCGTTTTCCTAAGGAATTAGCAGCTCACGTTGCACTATCCGCCACTAAAGAGTATCAAAGCAACACGATTAAAGAAGTTATCTTCGTCTGCTTTGATGAAAGCAACTTTCAACTCTATTCCGAACTTCTACGGTGACAAAGATTCTTAGGTGTTACCTATTCACTATTCGCCCAAAAGTTATTTAGTTTTTCACCTAATGATTCTGCCGCCTGCATAGGCAGCGAATGCGTGGTGTTTGGCCATGTTTCCACCTCAGCCTGGGGTATCAACTCCTGAGCACGTTCCGCAGCTTTAGCCCCTCCCGCCAGCGAATCGTTACTCGCTATTGCCGCATAGACGGGCATTGTGAGATGCTCCGCTTCCTCCTTGGACACCAAGTGAGGCGTTGGCAAAGCCGCTTTATAGTGCGCGGCACCTGCGTCAATCATCCGAGCCATCGGTTCGTCAGCATCGTAGTCTGTTCCGCCGACTTTTCCCAAAGCATGCTCCCGCCAACTCCTTGGCATCCTCGGTATTGATGCAACCATCGTCCACGACATAAGCCGAAATGGTGGGTAGCTGAATGTAAACACAGGTTCCAACACCGCGAGGGAACGAACATCCTCAGGGTATTCACGGGCGTACACAGTGGCTGTAGCACCCCCAAAAGAGTGCCCAACAATGTGGGCACCATCTGGGGACCAACTGCGCTAAAACATCATGAATCCACACCGCCTGGTCCTCAAAACGCTCAATCGGGGCAGACTGAACCGACATTCCAGCATCCCCCAACGCATCGAATGCAATCACACGATGCTTCCCTGCAAAGCTCTCCACATTTTCTGCCCACATCGGCACCCCCGACGATCGCCCAGGAATCAGCACCACAGGTACGCTGTCTTTGGTTTCATCCGTGCTCCACTCGTACACACGCACAATGCCCAATCGCGTTTCGACGTCTCGACTACGCGGTGCCACAGCAAACTGACGCATCGCTTCCTCATATCGCGCCGCGTACTCGTCCCGACCTGTCGTTGACCTGAAATAACCCACCCCAGGACGAGCCGTAAGCAAAGATACGATTTGCAGCGCTCCCAAGAGCGCCATGATCAAGACAATGGCCAAGCCTATTCGCCACGCGCACTTTCCGAACCTAGTTTTCCAGGCCATAATCTGAGCTTATCGCAGGAATAGAGCACTCACGTTCTTAACCGAATCACGCTAGGGGAGAGACGTGCACGCATGTGAAGCAACGCGCGGAGTTGAGTATTGTGGGCACCGTGCCTGTATTGATTGCAATCCCATATTTCCTCATTGAAGCGTTGGCGTTTTGGGGCGTGGCGCGGTGGCTCGGTGTCGGCTGGGCACTCATCCTGTTGTTCCTTTTTTTCTTCGGTGGTCTGTTCCTCGCCGCTACAGAGATGCGACGCATTGCGGTGCGAGCATCACAGGGTAAAACCACGCCTGGGACTCTCGCAGGCGATTATGGCTTGCTTGCGGCCGGCGCACTGTGCGTGGCGCTGCCAGGCTTTGTCACCACGATTCTTGGTTTGTTGCTGATCATTCCGCCAACTCGTTCGGTTGCTCGGCGGATACTGGCACGTAAAAGTCCGCACGAGTATTGAGAATTTGGGCGCCCGCAGCTTCGACACGGTGAACCAGTTCCGCCAGCAGACGTCGTATGGGAGCTTTGTCTCAGACCAAGAACCGGAAGACAGGCAACCAACGGACCAGGAAATTCAGCGGTGGAGCAATAACGTCCGCCCTGAAGATTTTGGAACGAATTCAAAAGATGCGTAAGCGAATCCTAGCGCTGCGGCTTGGCGTCGCAGCGCTTTCTGGTGTCAGTGTGTATCTGTCGTACGCGCCGATAGGGTGGTGGCCAGCAGCAATCGTGGGGATGGCGCTGTTTTATCTGTGCCTTGCTCCGCAGGTGTCGGTGCGTGTGGGTGCCCTGTTGGGTTTGTCCATGGGTTGAGTTTGTATCTGTTTCTTCTCCCGTGGATTGGGGAGTTCGTGGGCAACCTCCCATATGTCGCTCTCGCAGTCACTGAGGCACTGTACAGCATCGCAGTTGGCGCCGGTGGCGCTGTGTTGATGAAGCGCCGCATGCATTGGGCGTTTCCGCTGTGGTTTGTGTCCGTGGAATGGTTGCGCAGCACGTGGCCATTTGGGGGTTTCGCGTGGGGACGAATTGCATGGGGCCAGGTCGGCGGCCCACTCCAGTACCTCGCACCCTATGGAGGCCCAGCGTTAGTCAGCGTAGCGACGCTCGCGTGCGCCACCGGGCTTGCCCTCTGTCTCCTGCGTCCACGACTCCTAGGGGCGGCACTGTTGGTGGTACCGCTGGCGCTGGGCGGCGCGGCGTCGATAAGCAGAGGCGGTGGGGAAGTAGGGCAGGTAACAGTGGCGGCAATTCAAGGGAATGTGCCGCGGCTGGGGCTGGATTTTAACGAGCAGCGGCGAGCGGTGCTGAGTAACCATGTGAAGCAGACCGAGGCTCTGAACCAGCAGGTTGACTTGGTGGTGTGGCCCGAGAACGCCTCGGACGTGAACCCGTTTGCAGATGCTGGGGCGATGAGCATGATTAATCAGGCGGTGCAGTCGGCACATGCACCGATCCTGGTGGGGACGCTGACGCGAGACGACGTCGGGCCACGTAACACCATGGTGGTGTTTGATCCAGAGACAGGGCAAGGGGAGTACCACCACAAAAAGTACCTTCAGCCCTTCGGGGAGTACATGCCCTACCGCAGCTTTTTCCGACTGTTTTCCTCCTACGTGGACATGGCGGGCAATTTCCAGCCCGGCGATGGCACTGGTGTAGTGCACATGAAGGGGATTCCTGTGGGCGTTTCCACCTGCTACGAGGTGGCTTTCGATGCAGCTGGGCGTGATGCAGTACATAATGGCGCGCAGATCCTGACGGTACCAACCAACAACGCAACCTTTGGTTTCACCGACATGACCTACCAGCAGCTCGCCATGAGTCGTATGCGCGCCCTGGAATTGGATAGGGCAGTGGTGATAGCGGCAACATCAGGAGTGTCAGCAGTTGTGCTTCCCTCCGGTGAGGTCACCCAGAAAACCTCAATTTTTACCAACGGCACGCTGGTGGATACCCTCCCACTAAAGGATTCCAGCACTTTTGCTGCACGTGCGGGTAAGTATGTGGAGCATGTGTTGAGTATTATGGGGGTGTTGTTCCTCATCGCGGCATTGTGGAAACGCCGCTCAGCCCAAGGAGACTAGCTTTCTATGAGCAAGCCCAGCGACCGTACGTTGGTGATTATCCCCACGTATAACGAGCGGGATAATCTTCCGCTGATCACACAGCGCGTACGCTCAGCAGCGCCCGACGTGGACATTCTTATTGTTGACGACAACAGCCCCGACGGCACAGGCGATCTCGCTGACGACTTCGCCAGCAACGACCAGCAAATTTTTGTGCTGCATCGCGAAGGCAAAGGCGGTCTGTGCGGTGCCTACGTTGCGGGCTTCCAATGGGGTCTGGAGCGCGACTACCAGGTCCTGTGTGAAATGGATGCGGATGGTTCGCATGCACCTGAGCAGCTTCACCTGCTTCTGGCTGAGGTGGATCGCGGCGCTGAGCTCGTGATTGGCTCCCGCTACATTCCTGGCGGCAAAGTGGTGAACTGGCCTAAGAAACGCTGGCTGCTGTCCAAGGGCGGCAACATCTACATCTCGCTGGCACTGGGGGCCGGCCTGTCTGACATGACCGCGGGCTATCGCGCCTATCGACGCTCGCTCGTCGAGGCGCTGGATCTCAACGAACTCTCCAACGCTGGATATATCTTCCAGGTCGACTTGGCGTGGCGAGCAGTTCGTGAAGGTTTCGATGTCCGCGAGGTGCCCATCACTTTCACCGAACGCGAAATCGGCGAATCCAAGCTCGATGGCAGCTTTGTCAAAGACTCCCTGCTAGAGGTCACCAAATGGGGTGCTGCACACCGCGGCGAGCAGCTACGGGAAATCTCCAAAGAAACCAAGAAACTGGTTGCGCACAGTGTGAAGAAGCTGCGCAAAAAGTACAACATCTAACAACAAGAAAAGCGCCCCATTGGGAGCGCTTTGTGCTGTTGCCTTACGCCTTGCTCTTCTCGGCGGCGGCATTCTTCTCCGCCTCTTCCTGCTGCTGCTTCAGCAGACGAGCGGCGTTCCTGCGGCGTTTGCGCAGTTGCTCAATGCGTTCTTCCAGCAACACGTCGAGCTCTTCAATGCTGCGGCGCTCCCGTAGCATATCCCAGTGGGTGCGTGGCGGCTTAGCTGGCTTGGCATCGATTCCTTCGCCCTCCATGAGGGTGCCCATTTGGCCGTTTTTGCACATCCACGTCCCGGGGATTTCCGCGTCGTCGGCGAAGGGAACCTCAAACACGTCGCCGACCTCGGTCCTGTACTTAACGATCTGGCGTGGTGCAAGATCATGATCACGGTCGGTTTCATAACTCACGGCGCCCATACGGCTGCCACGGAGTACACGATCTGCCATATTTATCCTTACGGTCTCTTCGTCTCACCCAGTGGGGTAGTCAAGTACACCACTATACCGGAAGTGAATTCACCGGGTCATGTCCGCTAGGGTTATGAGAGTGAGCGATCTTCGATCTTCCAAGAAAGAAGCCCAGTGCCAGTGGTGTGGTCGCCCCATGGATACCAACACACGAGGCCGCACCAAAAAGTACTGTAGCCAATCCTGCAGGCAACGAGCCTACGAACAGCGCAACAATGTGTCTGGCACATCTATTCCTGCAGATGCTGTGATCATGAACCCAGAACGGGCCGCCGAGCTCAAAGATTCCTTGTTTGAGTTACGCTGCGCAGCTGAAGACATCGAAGTCGCCGCCACTGAAGGAGCATCAGCCGCCGAGTTAAGTGAGTTATGTCAGGAACTTGTACGCCTTGCCCGGAGTATTGAACACTTGCGGTAACACGGTTCGATAATATTCACACTATGAAGAAGCCGTTTGTCGCCCTGACCGTTGTGGCCATCATCGTCTTAGCATTGGCGAGCGTTGGACCCATTGTGTATAAGGCGCTCACAGACCCAGGTATCAAAACTGGTGGGTTGCACACAGGCGACGCCAGCGCAGCAACAACCGATGTCAACGGCACCTGGACGATTATTCCCAACGCAGGTGATAACACGACGTCCGTAGGCTACACCTTCCATGAGCTTTTACCTGGCGAGTCCCGCTCAACGTCTGGAACAACCCACGATGTTACAGGTGAGGTCACCGTTGACGGTGGGACATTAACCGCAGGAAACGTCACAGTTGACGTTAATGGCCTACAGACCGATGTGGAGAAACGTGACATTAACGTTCGGCGTACCATCCTGCACACGGACGATTACCCAACAGCAACATTTACCGTGAGCACGCCAGTCGATATCACAGGCGTTCCCGACAATGGTGAACCCGGAACGGTGACGGTGACCGGCATGCTTAACCTGCATGGTGTAGAAAAGGAAGTCACGGCCGAGTTTGACGTTCTCCGAACCGGCAATCGGCTTGTCATCGCCGGGACTGTGCCTATTAACCGCATAGACTTCGGCGTGGAGACACCCGATTTTTGTCGCCGCAAAGGTGGACGAAGACGGTGAGTTGAACATTCGACTAGCAATGGAAAAACATTGACCCGCCGTCAACAGCATTAACGTCATGGTGACATTTAACAAAGTCAGGCATGCGTAAGCACTGCATGACGTTATTGTCCGATAATGTACATTATGTCAGATTGGGCTTCCCCAGCGTTTCCGCCAGCCGCAACAACATGTCCTCGTCGCGACCAGCTAGCTGCACGCTCAACGGCATGCCATCATTCCCAATCCCTACGGGCACTGCAATCGCCGGATGCCCCGTCACATTCCACAACGCCGTGAACGCAACATACGGCAGACTCGCCAGTTGCGCACGGATCGGTCCACGCCCATCCAGGATTCCAGCCAACGGCGGCCGCGCCGCGACCGTCGGACTCACAATCACGTCATATTGATCCAGTAGCTTATCGACGTCGCGCGCATACCGCTCACCACGTTTGCGCGCCCAATCCACGGCCCGCCGTGACCCCACGAACTGTCCAATGCGCACCAGTTGCCGTGAGCGCTTTTCAATTTTTTCAGGTTGATCAAGCTGCTTAACTTCTGCTACTAATCCGCCAAGAAACTGCGGCATGAATGCATCTGTTGGCGTTGGCAATCGCAGGTCCGTATCTACTATTACCCCGTTCATACCTTTAGCCAACTGCTCAGCAGCCTGGAGCGCGGCGTCGGTAAGCTGGGCAGGAACCATCACTCCGGCAATTTTTGGGTTGACGTGCACAGCAATGCGCAGTTGTTTTGGCAGTGGAACAGCCGGGAACTGACCAATAACGCTGTAGATAAGCCGCAGGTCACGTGGTGATTTTGCCAGTGGACCTATGGTTCCCAAGTCCCACCATAGATGCTCAGCCGGTCCCGTGGAGACTCGGCCGCGACGCGGCTTCAATCCATAAAGACCGCAATGCGCTGCGGGTATGCGGATCGACCCGCCACCATCGCCGCCAATGGCCACCGGAATCATGCCGGCAGCAACAGCAGCAGCCGAACCGCCACTGGAACCACCCGGAGAAAATCGTGGGTCCAAAGGGTTACGCGTGACTCCCCCGTTCTGCGACTCCGTAAAAGGCCAGGTGCCAAACTCCGGCATCCGCGTTGTGCCAACAATAATCGCCCCTGCGCATCTCAGCGCAGCGACCACCTCCGAATCCTCCGTTGCAGGCGTGCTCATTGCCGCGGTACCGAACGCTGTGGGAATCCCGGCAATGGCGTTTTCCTCCTTGATAGCAATGGGTAGACCGTGAAGCGGACCCCGCTTTTCTGCAGGTGTTGCATCACATACCCGCGCTTGTTCCAACGCATTGCCAGCGAACACATGATGAAAGGCATTGATGTGCTTATCAGTTTGCTCAATTTTATCAAGACATGCACGCATCCCAGACTCGACGGAACCGCCCTGCGCGATACGCTTCAACCAGTCAGTTGCATCAAGTGCATCAAGGTCTGACCACATAGATATGAGGTTAGCTGCACGTGCCTACCCACGCGTGCCATTGCGCACATGCTTCGCATGAACTAGCTTTAGAACCGCAAAACCCACAAGGTTCCACATAACCAAACACGACCCAACTCAATACTATGTCTGAAACTCAGCAAGCTTCCGTTGATGCCGCCACGCGACGCCGCATCATTACTGCATCGATGGTCGGCACGACCATCGAATTTTACGACTTCTACGTGTACGCCACCGCCGCTGTGGCCGTATTCCCCTACCTGTTCTTCCCAAAGAACAATGACCCCACCGTCGGTCTTCTTGCTTCCTTTGCGGCCTTCGGTCTCGCATTCGCGGCACGTCCCTTGGGTTCCATCATATTTGGGCATTTTTGGCGACCGAATCGGACGCAAAGCCACACTAGTCGGCTCGCTCCTCACGATGGGCATCGCCACCTTCCTCATCGGCCTGCTTCCCACCCTACGCGCAGGTAGGAATTGTCGCACCCGCTTTACTCGCTCTGATGCGCTTCTGCCAGGGTCTCGGCTTGGGCGGTGAATGGTCAGGCGCGGCCCTGCTTGCCACCGAAACCGCTAGTAAAGGCAAACGTGCTTGGGCTGCCATGTGGCCACAGCTTGGCGCTCCCCTGGGCTTCCTTGCTGCTAACGGCCTCTTCCTCATTTTTGGTCACCTTCCTGGGCCACACCAATGGTGAAATCGAAGGCGCGTTCATGACGTGGGGCTGGCGTATACCTTTCCTTCTCAGCTCCGTGATGGTGATTGTCGGTCTTTATGTCCGCTTCCGGCTGGAAGAAACACCAGTGTTCAAAAAAGCTGTGGAGTCGGGCAAGAAAGCAAAAATGCCTCTAACCGAAGTGTTCCGCACTTCGTGGCGTCCGCTGATCCTCGGCACATTCATCATGGTTTCCTGCTACACGCTGTTCTACCTGGTAACCACCTGGGTGTTGTCCTACGGCATTGCCAAAAATGGCCTGGCAATCCCCTACCTGGATTTCCTGAAACTGCAGCTCATTTCTATTTTTGCGTTTATCATCAGCATCCCCTTGGCCGGCCGACTCGCCGATACCCGTGGACGCAAAAGCACCCTGATCGTCGTATCTCTCGTCATGATCGCCTTCGGCTTCACTTTCACCCATTTCCTCTCCCCTGGCAGTGCCTCAGAAAACAGCGTCTTGATCTTCCTCACCGTTGGCATGTTCATCATGGGCCTCATCTTCGGCCCCATGTCAGCGGTACTGCCGGAGCTTTTCCCCACCAACGTGCGATACACCGGATCCGGCATCAGCTACAACGTTGCCTCCATCCTGGGTGCAGCCATAGCACCATTCGTGGCTACTGCGTTGGTCAGCAAGTACGGCGTTGGGGCTGTGGGTATGTACCTGATTGTCGTGTCAGTGTTATCCCTTATCGCCATCATGGTGATGAAGGAAACCAAACACTTTGACATGACCGACATCTAGAAAATGAGCTACACATTTCCTCTATTAGGTTAACGTGCTATCAAAGCATCTTCATACTTTGGTTTGTTGATCCCCACACAACGTGTCTGCGATCTAGCTGGTCGCGTATCATCGTTGTCGTAGTGTTCACCCTGTGAAGAAAAGTTGAGGGATCACATCCATGTTCGATGTCAATATGCTGCTCACATCATTTGGACTCATAGGGCATTCTTGGCATCATCTTTATGGAAACTGGGTTGCTTATTGGCTTCATTTTTCCGGGCGATACCCTCTTGTTCACGGCGGGAATCATGGCGCACGCCAACCCGCCGTTCACGCCTTTATGGACACTGCTCGTAGGAATTCCCATTGCCGCGGGGCTTGGCGATCAACTTGGATTCTTCATCGGACGCACCGCAGGCCCCCGGATGATGGACAGTCGTGCCATGCGCTGGATCGGTCCTGAAGCGGTGGATAAAACCAACCATTATTTTGATCGCTTCGGCGCAGCCACCGTGATGCTGGCACGTTTTGTTGGTGTCGTGCGGACGGTTACTCCCGTGGTGGCAGGCATTTCGCACATGCCGTACAAGAAGTTCACGCTGTATTCGGTCCTAGGTAGCACCCTGTGGGGTACTGGATTTCCACTCGTGGGGTACCTGCTAGGCGAGATTCCTTTTGTTCAGGACTTCATACACTGGTTCATTATCGCTGGTCTTGCAACCGTTTTCGTCCCCATGTCCATCAAAATACTGACGTTGATGTTCCGCCGCTGGCGAGCGAAACGGACAGCCGCGAAAACTGCTACCAAGCTCGCCCCTGAAGAACCTAGCGCCAGCCGCCCCGGTTCCGACTTGTCAGTGTAAGCTGCACACAGTCCAACGCACCCACATCACACAGCGCCTCCATGAGTGCCAAGTGATACTGCCACAATCGGCGATATACCTGATCAATTCCCGCCGCAGCGGCCTCCCGCATGTGGCTTTCAAACAACTCCCGCTGTAAATGAAGCGTCGCTTTATAGTGATTCTGCGTGTGATTTTCTGCGACCACCCGCAACGATGTCTCGCGATCAAACAGACGGTGAATATCCTCCATCGTCGGAAAATCCAACGCAGGCCAAATGTACGCTCGTGTCACGTCCAGAATGTGCGGATCAAGCTCCGCGAACTTTTCCGTGGCCACCACGTTTTGCAGCGCCGCATAGCCCCCAGTGGTAAGTAAACGATCCAGAGTCAAGGCATATGCCTTGCGATAGTTCTTCCCCACCTTCTCCAAAGTCTCAATGCTCACAATGGCGTCATACCGGCCACGCCATTCCTGACGCGTCGGAATCGGCGTGGTGATGTGCTGCACCGTCACGGCAAACGCCGCATCCTCATCCTCCAGTCGACCACGCACAACCTCACAATGCTCGGCATCAGCCGACAGCGTATCGACGCTCGCGCCGCGCCGGGCCGCAGCCAGCGCCAACGTCCCACCACTGAGAGGAAACTCCAGCAAGTCAGTGCCTTCGGTGACCCGTGCGGCGTCGAGAAGTGCCTTCACCGCACGATCCTGTGCGGGCCGCAGATCCTGACGCTCCACCGCCACAGTTTATCGATGTGCGTAATGTCCACAAAATGCGACGAAGGCTCATGACGACGCCCTGCACCTGACACGTGGCTTGTAACGGCGGTGCGTACAGTCGTTGGCACACCGGACGCAAAAATACCACCAAACGTCGAATACCCGTCAGTGGAAAACAGTTGCACCAGCTGTGCTGACAGCTCCTCACCCGAATAATCTGCGCGCGCAATGTGCGTTGGTGTTCCCCACCACCTACGGCGGGGGCTAAAGCCCGATTTAATCAGCTGCGCCAACACCCGAGGCAGATTCTCCGCATCCCACTCACCAGCCATGTAGCTTTCCGCAAGCCCCAGCCACCCCGACTCAGCGAGCCGATAAAACAGCTCATCATGATGCACTCGAATATCCGGGCCGTCATTGGACTGTGGATCAAGGTTCAACCCTGCCTTCTCGCAAGCGAGAGCAAAACGCGCCTCCACAATCTGAGCACGACGCTGAGCTACACGGCCTTCAGGAACATGTACCACCCCTGGCCACATGGAAGCGTCCACGTGCTGCAAATGGTCAGGGTACGCAGGATTCATGGTTTGGTAGGTCATTACTAACATTCTCTTAAGGGAAAAGTGCTGCTAAAGCCTGTTTCATCCTAACCACTCCCCACGCTATCAGTGAAGTAGCCCAGCTAAAACCACCCATAAAAGTGTGATAATCATGACAACGGGTTAGGATAGTCAAACGAAAGACCGATGCGGTACTAAAGATTCCCTAGCTTTCAGGAGCACATACATGTCGGAGAAGCCCTTCCGTCCCGATGGCGGACGCACACACGTCGTCATCATTGGTTCAGGATTTGGTGGCCTGTTCGCCGCGCAAAAATTCAACAACACCGATGTTGATGTCACTATCATCGACCGCACCAACCACCACCTTTTCCAACCACTTCTCTACCAAGTAGCAACTGGACTGCTCTCCACTGGTGAAATCGCGCCGTCCACACGACAAATTTTCAAAGACCAGGAAAACGTTCACGTAGTCAAAGGCGAAGTGACTGACATTAATATCGAACAGCAGATCGTGACCACCGAACTCGGTGCCATTGTCCGCCGCTATGAGTACGACTACCTCATTGTCGCCGCAGGCGCCGGACAATCCTACTTCGGCAACGATCACTTCGCGGAATTCGCGCCAGGCATGAAAACCATTGACGACGCCCTAGAAATCCGCGCCCGCATCATCGGCGCTTTCGAGCGCGCAGAACTAGCCACCGACAAAGAACAACGCGAACGCTTACTCACTTTTGTCATCGTCGGTGCCGGGCCAACTGGTGTGGAACTCGCAGGACAGGTCGCCGAGATGGCACACCGTACGCTCCGCGATGAATACTCCAACTTCGACACCAACTCAGCGAAAGTCGTGCTTCTCGACGGCGCGCCCCAAGTACTTCCACCGTTCGGTAAACGTCTCGGGCGTAACGCACAGCGTCAGCTGGAAAAACTCGGTGTCACCGTCAAGCTGAATGCCATTGTCACTGACATCACCAAAGACTCGGTCACCTACAAGTCCATCCAGGACGACACGATAGAAACTATCCCCTGTTTCTGTAAATCTGGTCCGCCGGCGTCGCCGCTTCCCCGCTGGGTAAACTCATTGCTGACCAAACCGGCGTAGAAATTGACCGCGCCGGACGCGTTATGGTTAACCCCGATCTCAGTGTTGGTGACCACAACAACGTCTTTGTCATCGGCGACATGATGAACTACAACAATCTCCCCGGCGTGGCGCAGGTAGCCATCCAAGGTGGCGAATACGCTGCAGAAAACATCGTCGCAGAAGTCGACGGCCGAGACCCCAACGCCCGTGAGCCTTTTGAATACTTCGACAAAGGCTCCATGGCCACCGTGTCCCGCTATTCCGCAGTAGTGAAACTTGGAAAAGTGGAATTCACCGGCTTTATCGGTTGGGTGGCATGGTTGCTGGTACACATGATGTTCCTCGTTGGGTTCCGCAACCGTGCCACTGCGGCGGCATCCTGGGGACTCAATGTCTTATCCCGAAACCGCTGGCAGCTCACCACCACTCGCCAACAGCTTCATTCCCGGAACGCATTGCAAAAATTCGAGGAAGTGGTGGGCTCTTCAGGCGATACTCCTATTGAATTGCGCGATACTCGCCGCTTCGGGGGAAAATAACTGGATTGCTTATCGCCTAGATTTTCCCTTATAGCGGGTGGTGGTCAGTTCCTCCATGCGAGGTACATCACCACCTTTATAGCGGTCCCAAGCATGGCGGAATAACGTATCGAGTGGCAGTAGCGGCGGACACCACGGAACCAAACTCCACGCTTTGTTTCCGTAACGTACCAGGTAATACTGGGCTTTCCACTCCTCCATGGGATAGTGTGGGGAACTTGCCTCCCACCACGGGCAGGGTAAAAACACCGAACGGCCAGCCCTTGTGCGTTTGCCCTGCACAACCAGCTGCTTTTCTAAAAGCTCTCCTCTGGCCGCGTCTAAATCCTTCTTTTTCCAGTTGTTCCATGTTCTGATGCTCACATCCGGGCAGTACGCAATGGCCAACAACTGAAGAAAATACATGGCCGCCAATTTTCCTAAGCCCAGGTGCTCACACACCTCATCCACAACATCTGATGCGGATAACGCCGGGTTAAGCGGACACCCACCACTGTTAACTTCACGCCGTAGGCCAGCAATCACCTCATCAAAATAGCCCTGGCGTAGTGCCCTGCGGGCGTCTGCGCTATCCTCCGGACGCATTGGTGGGATGGTCTCAAAAGCACCTTGAAGCGGATATTGTGTTGTCATTCTCGAGTTATCCACGGGCTCAATTGTCTTCAGGATGTCGAGTTGATCTGCATAAAATCCACGTAAAGGATCATTCAACGGCGCATGTGTCGCCCAATACAGCACTGCGCCCAAAAGTCGACCATAATCACAGCTATCAACTAGCATTTCGTCTGATAGTCTCTGGGCTGCTTGCATCACTACCCTGGGTATCTTTTCGTCCCACCGCGAGTACCAGCCGGTGAGCTGCACTAACGTATCGTCATCAAGCGGAACTACCGTTTGTGGCAGCTCAGCCGCGATACGTGCGATGGCATCATAGTTTCGGTCAAAAGCTGCCGCCAGCAGCAATTCAACATGCTCCAGATCCAGCTCGCGCAACTGAATAATTGCGTTGTCATAAACCTTGGCAGAGATGCGCAGCGATTTCTTCGCTGCCTCCAATCTGGGTTTATCTTCGGCATCAATGACTTGTTGCATAATGTCGTCGCCATGAAACCGTGAGCCTTGGTGAAGTGGGTGGAAGCCCCCGTTGAAGAGCACCGTAGCTGCTGCTTCTGTTAAGGCGCAATTATCGCTGAGGGCGTGCACCATACGGTCAATATCACCAGGTTCAGGGAAGCTCAGTGCGCATTCAGCCATATGCTGCGACGTCAGACCTGGAACAATGCCATATTTCGCACCTAGGGCAGTAATACCCACAACATCCGTATCGGTATAAGGCAGCTCTCCTTGGGCAAACACCCGATAGCTTAGGCTGCTATCCGTCCATTCGCCCCACTGGTACGGCTTAGGTTTACCCACGACAACAGCGTTAGGCAATACAAGCCCAGTATGCAATTGGGGAAGATCCGCACCCAACTTCGTCCAATTCAAGCTCACTTGATTCCACGTTTCAGCACCGATACCGGCGTTGGCCAACACGCTAAACATCGCAGCCACTTCTTGCCCACTAGTGGGTTAGCCAGTGGTCCAGATGCCCACGCCACCAAAGATTTTTCATTACCAACAGAAAGCAACCATTTCCATGTACCAGATATTTCCACTGGTACTTGACGGACTAGCCTTACTAATTGCTCTGCTTCAACTCCAGCCTGATATTTGTGCGCATGCTCTAAAATCTTGTCAACTTGGGGACCATTAGATGTGTTGTGCGGAGTAACGTTATCCCGGATCATGCGCAAAATAGAGCGCAATCGCTTCAACTTCTTATCAAGTTTTCGGACCTCTTCGACGCAGTGGTCAACGCTGGCGCATAGCTCTGGATCCTTTGTACCCAGAAAACGCGCAGCACTCATTTCACTATTGAGAAGCACTGCGGCGTGATACGGGGTGATAGTCCTAAGCCGCTGGCTTGCAGCCTCGTTCCTTACTTGGAGGTTGATCCATGCTGACCATGGCAGGTCATGAAGCCAGTGTTTTCCCCTGGTACCGTGAGTTTCTGCAAGTAACCCCTCATCGCCAGGAAGACCAGGCAGATACACGTTACCATCTGCGTCACGTAACCATGTCACACCACCGAATTGCACCAAACCTGGTGCATACGCACCACTGCGCACGATGTTTCCATCGCCTGTAATCACCATGTAGGGCAGATTCTTGTCGCGATCGCTAGCAAAAACGCTGAAAAACTCACCGTCGTGCACGGGTACAACATGCTGCCCTGCAGGCGCTGGGAGCATCACGCACTCCTCGTGCCGGATGCTCGGCGCCGTCACAGCATCGAACTGTGAAGGATAACTTTCGTCTTTGTCCTCGCCCGTGTGTGGATCCACCGAATAGATAGTGCAGTTTCCATGTTCATACTCCGAAAGCCGAAGACGCCACAGATCTCCCGATGTACTCCCGTATACGTTCCCCGCAGGATAAGGGGCTTTCGTTGCGTAGGCTGTAATGATGCCAGCACCAGTAAGCCGACCCGCTGGGCATAATAGTGAAGCTGTTGATGTGATGGTCCCCCACTGCCAGTTCTCTGGTTTTTCTACCATCATCGCTTGGCCATGTGACCATTCACCACTTACCGTCTCATCCTCGGCGCTCATGCAATAAAGAGCATCCCCAACATAACCTGCCCTTATAACGGAATCTCTATCAGGGTGGATGTACGTAGCCACCACTGACTCCCCTCAACTGCAACAAGTGAATCCTCAATGAGCGCAACAACACCAGGATAAGATTCAAAAAAACTTTATAGGGTTTATCTTTTTAAATAAGCGTCGTTTCTGAAAAATCAGCCATAGCTTTTTCCAGCGCAGGCCATGATAATTCCGTCAACACTCCTGCCTGTAAATTGCGAGCCAACATAGCCGCAAAATCATAATGAAGTGCATTTATCGCCTCGTCAAGAACCTCCCTTGATAGCTCAAGCTTGGCGAGCACATCCATATTCTCAACCATTTTTTTCGCCTGAGGCAGCAGGAAATCTCCGCCTTGGAATACCGCTAGATCACAACGGACAAGGTAATCTATTGCAGGCGCTAAACCCAATTCCCGCAGTCTGTCAACATCATGCTCGCGCACAAATTCACTTAGCGTAATTCCATGCAGCAAGCGTTCGCATATGTGAGGATTGCGGAAAATAACACCCATATCGAGAATATCATACGTTCCACGAAGATAGCTCAAAAACTGACGATTTCCCGTACCGACAGGGATCGGTAAATTCCCATATTACACCCGCTTTTTCCAGTGATATGAGCAACGATAGGTGCAAGTTTGAGCACGCTACGCGCAATACATGACCATGCAATATTTCTTTATACTTCTCAACTACCCGCACCAGGTTTTCAGCCGAGTATCGATTACTCGACCTTATAGCATCACATAGCCATTCCAGCATTTCAGCTTCTGTTAACAGCTTAAACAAGCCCGCCTTGTCAGCAGCTCCAGCCCACTCATCACCAGATACGCTGCTGGGGCACGTGGCAAATAGTCGTTTCAGCGATTCCTCAGAAAGATGCTTGGCCATCCCTTGATAAAATCCGAGTGGCGCTGTTCGCATCCCCCGAGTCCCCTCGATACTTTCTAGCACATCTTTGCATACATCGGCTGGATCTATCTCCGCAGCCTTGCCCATCTTTATAAGATCGCGCGCCATAGAAGAGTAAGGAGGCATTCCAGCTCTACATCGCTGAGCATTCAGGTGAAGCACGTACCGGTATGCCTCAGTAGCATCACTGAACATAGCGACACAATCCGCAGATTCTCGCGTCATGTCTTTGGCACTGATGCACCCACGTCGCGCAAATTCTTCCATGACACGACGATGGCGTGCAGTGTCACCATCCTGTGCCATAAGTACGGTCAATTTCCCTTGCCTTTCCAAAGAACTGAACCGCATATTTACTATTTCCAGCATTATCGAAAATGCGCGCTATTTCCTCCAATAGAGGTGGGACAAAATGTGGAACGGACACAAGAAGTGTCTTCACCAAGGCATCAATACGCTGTTTTACCTTGTTGGGCTGACTGGCCACCATGCGTCTAGCCCATTCAACGTCACTTACAAGGTTGAGCGCATGGTGCGCATTATCAGGGTCGATAATGATGGGCCATTCTGGAAAACCCTCAGCACGCGGTGGCGCCATTCCCACGTTATAGCTGTCGCAAATTTCTAGTCCAAGATATTTCTGAACGAAGGAATTTGCTTCCACAAGTGGTTCTTGTACGAGACGAACAACAACACGCTCCCCCATGATGGAACTAATGGATTCCTGTGCTGTAACAGGAACCATACTGTCATCAGCATGCTTTATAGGAAAAATATGTGATGCCACACTCATTATTACCTGCCGTTATGCCAACGTTGTGAATATGCAGTTTTTCTGTCTTCCACTCCCCAAAACCAGGCATTAGCCATAGCGAACACCCTTTCATGAATATTTTTTCATCAGCATACTACCTTGCGATAATAGCAAAATTGCGGCTAGAGGATCATTTCCGCTAACCTCCCCCTTGATGCGACCTTTTAAACAGGGAAATTTATCCTGCATAGCGTGTGAACTGGAGGTAGACAAAGGTTTTATTTTCACCCCCGCCACTCGGTAGACAGAGTAGGGTCCCAACAGATTACTTGGGCACAATCATGGGCAACGCTCTGCATCTCCTACGAAAATGCACGACACTTCAAGGCAGGGCGAGTAACCTAGTCCCCTATGACTCGCCCCCGCCCACTCGCTTTGTCACCGTCGCGCGCTGGTGATTACCAGCAATGCCCCCTGTTGTACCGCTTCCGCGCTATTGACCGTCTCCCCGAACCCAAAACCGTGGCACAGGTTAAGGGAACCCTCGTACATGCGGTTTTGGAGGAAATGCATAAGCTTCCTCGCCAAGACCGCCTCTACCCTACTGCTGTAAAGCGCCTGAAACCTAACTGGGCAACGATGTGCAAGGAAGACCCAGAACTCACTGACCTGGTTTCCGACACCGATCTCTACGACTTCCTCGTCGAGTGCCGCGCCCTTCTCCGGGGCTACTTCGAGATGGAAAACCCTCAAGGTTTCGATGCCCACGAATGCGAAATGTACGTCGATACCGTCCTGCCTAATGGCGTTCCCGTCCGCGGCTTCATTGACCGCGTGGACATCGCCCCCACCGGTCAGGTTCGCGTCGTCGACTACAAAACCGGAAAGAAACCCAAACCTCAATGGAGTCAGCAGGCCCAGTTTCAGATGCGCTTTTACGCCCTAGTGTACTGGCGGCTTTTCGACGTCGTGCCCACCCAACTGCGTCTCATGTACCTCAAGGTCATCGACTCCATGTTCCTCACCCCCTCCACCGAGGAGCTGGAGTTTTTTGAACGCGACCTCGGCGACCTGTGGGCCAAAATTGAGGGCGATGGCCGCGCAGGAACATTCCGCCCCAAAACCTCCAAACTATGTGGGTGGTGCCCGCATCAGGCACTATGCCCAGCTTTTGGTGGTACTCCGCCGGACTATCCGGGATGGCCTGGGAGCACCGCCGACTAATTACCAGAATGGGATTGGGGCATGGTCCTCTTCGATGTGAAGGAATTCCCGTAGTCCTGGAATGGTAAAGGCGACGACCCCATGGGACACCGGAACAACAATGTGGCGAGCGATGAGGCGGCGTCGATACTGAGCAACTGTATCCGCCGATCGGTCGATACGGGCAGCGATGTCACTGACTTTACTGGGACCGGGATCCTCCGCCATTGCTTTGACAAAGCCAAATCAAGGCCCGACAGTTCCGCCACCAAAGGCTTAAGCACCAACGTATTGAGGTCTTTCAGTGCTCGCTGGGTTCCATGCTCGACAGCCTGGTCATCGATAACCGTGGGATTTTTCGCTGCCAACCATGAATGGTGACCAATCAGCTGAATCATAAACGGGTATCCCCGAGTTGCCTCTAGTGCGCGATTCAAGGCGGTTTCGTCCCAGTGCCACCCGTTTTCCTCCACAGGTTCCACCAGGCCCCGGCGCGCTTCTTCTCTGGTGACTGCGCCTAGTTCGCGGTGGTCGGCACGGCGGATGAAGGTGATTCCGCGGTGTTTGAGAAGGGCGTTTACTTCGTCGGGTAGTCCGGCGAGGGCGAGTGCGATGTCGCGGTTTTCTCGGAAGATGTGTTGGACTGCGGCGGCGAGTTCTGCGAGTTCGGCGGTTGTGCCTCGGCCTATTTCGTCGACGGTGATGAGCAGTCCGACGTGGTGTTCTTGTAGATGGTCGAGGGCTTGGGTGAGTTGTGTGCGTAGTCCTGGGACGATGGGGTGTCGTTCGTGGACGGTGCCGGTGAATCCTCCGAGGCCGGCTGGGCCGGTGACTCCGGTGACTCGTCGGACGGTGGAGCGTGGGTCGACCATTTGTAGGAGTGCTGGTAGGTGTTCGTTGACGAGTCGGTTGACTAGCCCGGGTAGTGCTGTTTCGGTGATGACGGCCCATCCTTGTTCGCGTGCGGCATCTTCGACTTCGTTGAGGAGTACTGTTTTTCCGACGCCTCTGGTGCCTGAGAGGAGTAGTGCCCTGCTGGGTGAGCCGGGTCCGCTGCGTAGTGCGAGTGTGAATGATTCGACGATATCGGTTCGTCCGACGGGGACGCTGGGTGAGGATCCGAAGGTTGGTGTGAACGGGCTCGTCTGGTTCATGATGCTCAGTTTACTCAGTTTTGTCAGCTAACTATGTTGTTTTTGAAGGCCCAGATGACGAGTTGCACGCGGTTTTCTGCGCCGGTTTTGGACATGGCTGAAGATAGGTGTGTTTTGACGGTGGAGGGTTCGAGGTAGAGTTCGCTGGCGATGTCGTTGTTGCTGAGTCCGCGGCAGAGTTGTACGACGCAGTCGAGCTCGCGTGGGGTGAGGGTGCTGGTGTCTGGTGTGATGGTCATTTTTCGGCGGGTGAATTCTGTGATGACGCGTCGGGTGAGGGCGGCGTCGACAAGCCCTTCGCCGAGTGCGGCGCGTTGGACGCCTTCAACGAGTGCGTCCATGGGGCTGTCTTTGAGGAGGATTCCGCAGGCTCCGGCTTCGAGTGCGCCGAAGACGTATTCATCAAGGTCGAAGGTGGTGATGACAATGACGGCTGGGGTCGGATCGAGTTGTTGGATGAGTCGGGTTGCTTCGAGTCCATCGCCGTCGGGCATACGGATATCCATGCAAATGACGTCGGGCTGTAATCGTTGTGCTTCGGCGACGGCTTGTTTTCCTGTGCTGACTTCGCCGACGATGGTGATGCTGCCGGAGGCTTGGAGGATGGTTGCTAGTCCTGCACGGATGAGTGGTTCGTCATCGGCGAGGAGTACGCGGATCATGTCCATGTGAGTGTGACTTCCCATCCTTGTGTGTTGGGTTGGTTTATGAGTGTTGCGCCGCAGTTGTCGGCGCGTTCTTGCATGCCGATGCTGCCGCGTCCGGGGGTGCTGGGTTGGAAGTGTCCGTGGGTTTGTATGGCGAGTCCGTGGTTATCCATGTGGATGGTGACGGGAGCGCCGGGTGCGTGTTTGCGTGCGTTGGTGAGTGCTTCTTGGATGGTGCGGTAGGCGCATTGTTGTTCTGGGGTGGTGAGGGTGTCGCGGAGACCGGGGCCGGTGACGTGGATGTTCATGCCTAGTTGTTGGCATTCGGTGATGAGGTCGGGGATGGTGGCGAGGGTGGGTTGGGGTGTTCGGTTGGTTTCGGCTTCGGTGGGTGTGCGTAGGTGGTTGACGGTGGCGCGGACATCGGCTAGCGCTTTGGAGATGCTGGTGGAGATGCCTTCGAGTTGTTGTTCGGCGGCGTGGGGGTTGGCGTGCAGGACGGCGCGGGCGGCGGTGGTTTGGATGGCTATGCTGCTGAGGTGGTGTGCGGTGGTGTCGTGGAGTTCGCGGGCGATGCGGGTGCGTTCGTTGGCGAGGAGTGTTTGGTGTTTTGCCTCAGCAAGGCGGTGGTCGCTGAGGACGATGTAGCCGGGGATGATGCCGATGACAAACATGGCTATGCCACTGGATGCGCCTATGAGGATGCGGACGAGTGGTGCGTCGATTCCTTCGATGGGGATGTAGATGTAGGCGATTGTGCTGGTGATGGTGTATACAACGCTTTGGGCGGCAAGTTGTTTGTAGGGGGTGAGTGTGTAGCGTATGGCTGCGTAGGCGAGCACTGCTATGCAGGTGGGGCTGCTGATTGTAGTCTGGGGGCCACCCACTATCAGAACGATGAGCCTGATCAGTTCCAGGATGATGCAGATCCACAGCATTCTTACCGGTTGGGTACGGCGCCTGAGTACGGTGGCTGATTCGATGGTGTAAATGATGCCGAGGGCGATTGCGACCCATAGTGCTGGTGCGGGTGCGTTTAAGGGTGGATCACCTGCTTTTGCGTAGAGCGCTGCGATGTGTATCACTCCGGGGATAAGGATGATGCCCGCGATGAACCTGTCTGTGGCCATGTCTATAGATTGTAGGTTTTGAGTCGGCTGATTCCGATGATTCCTACCAGTGCTGTCCACCCCGCACATAGCAGGAGTCCCGCACCACTGCTGTAGGGCGCGAGTGTCGAGGTTCCGACTGCTGAGAGGGCGGATTGGAGTGGCAGCCAGCCGATTGCTGTAAGGTTCCAGCCTGCGACGGCTCCGATGGCTGCGATGATGGCTTCAATGGTGTACGCCACGCCGAGTATGACTCCGCTGACAAGCCCGCTGCGGGTGGCAAGTGTAAGCGCAGCTGTGGTGACGGCTAGGAGGGTGAGCGCCGCTATCCCACGTATCCACATCAACAGCACGTCACTAAGTGCCACCTCCCAGGGTGTTCCGCTGAGTTGCGTTGCGACGACCGTGATTACTCCAGCAATTACGCAGCTCACCGCCGCTGCTCCTGCGGTAACAGCACCCACGGCCCCGAGAATGTTGAGCCCCCACCGTCCCCTGCCGTGGAGAACTTTCCACGTGACGGCCCCGTGGCGGTAGTTGGTGGCCACCATGAGTACCCCCAGCACGCTAACCACAATGTAGGAGCCCGCGATGCCGCTTGATTGTGCAGATCCGGTGATGTCAAGTGCCTGAAGCTGGAACTGGGAGCTTTCTGGCGCGAAGGATTGAGGCAGCTTTTCGGGGGCTGCAATACCCAGAACCCACGCAAGGATAGAGGTAAAAGCTGCGGCAATGGGCAGTGCCATGGCAGCGATGCGGATGGAACGTAAATGGATGGCTGTGTAGAGTTCGGTTTTCATGGCTTGCCCATCATGGTGAAGTAGTGGTGTTCGAGGTCGTCTGTGGTGGGGCCCTGGTAGACTGTGCGCCCGGCGCGAATCATGGTGGTTGCAGTGGATATGGCCTCTGCCTCGGCGAGGTGGTGGGTGCACAGGATCACGGCGTTGCCTGTGCCGCGTAGTCCCGCAGAAAGTGGTTGAGCCAGCGGATTCCTTCAGGGTCGAGGCCGTTGGCGGGTTCGTCGAGAAGCAGCAAGGTTGGCTGTGCGATGAGCGCTGCAGCGAGGGCGATGCGCCGTTTCATTCCTAGTGAGTAGGTGCTGATTTTTTGGTCGGCGGCGTAGGCCATGTCCACGAGCTGTAGCGCTTCATCGGCGCCGGTTTTTCCGTGAAAAAGCGCCACGGCATGAAGGTGCTGTCGGCCGGTTAGTCCTGGTAATAGTCCCCCGTCGTCCAACAGGATGCCAATGTTTTTGGTGGTCTTTATGCTGCCGTGTGATGCAACAAGTCCGAGAACTGCTTTGATGAGTGTGGTTTTTCCAGCGCCGTTGGGGCCGAGTAGTGCCACGATCTCGCCCTGCTGGGCAGTCAGGTTTCGCGCCGTGAAGCACTGCTTGTCGCCCATACGATACCGAGATATCCCGAGCGTCGAGTATGGTTGTCATGCTTTAAGTGTGCGACATGACAACCGTAAAAACATCGGCTGTACAGGCGAATTATCGCCCTCCCCCAAAAGGACTAGTTTTCTAGGTAGAGGGCTCCTCGAAAGACAGGGTGCATGAGGTTTTCTTTAGAAAGAACCTGGTCGAGGGTTTGTTCATCCATCAGTCCCCTTCTCCAGGACTAGTTCGCGTACTGTTTTTCCTGTGGCGGCCGCCTCCTTACCAATCATGTCACCGTTATGGTGACCGATAAAAGGGTTGAGGTATGTGACAATGCCGATGGAGTTTTCCACGTAAGCGCGGCACACGTCGGCGTTAGCGGTGATGCCGACGACGCACTTTCGCGCAGCGCTGTCACTGCGTTCCGGAGGATGCGAATGGACTGGAACAGGGCTTCCCCAATGACAGGTTCCATGACGTTCAGCTGCAGCTGACCTGCTTCGGCAGCCATGGTCACCGTCAGATCGTTGCCGAACACCTTTCAGGCAGACCTGGTTGACCACTTCAGGGATCACCGGGTTCACTTTGGCCGGCATGATGGATGATCCCGCCTGGCGTGGAGGCAAAGTTGATTTCGTTGAGTCCGGCACGGGGGCCTGAGGAAAGCAGCCTGAGGTCATTGCAGATCTTGGATAGTTTCATGGCCGCGCGTTTGACGGCACCGTGTACGAGGACATAGGCGCCAGTGTCAGATGTTGCTTCGATGAGGTCGCGGGCGGATTTGATCTCCAATCCGGTGACTTCGGAGAGCGAGGCGACGACTTGGTGGCGGTATCCTGCAGGGGTGTTGACGCCGGTTCCAATAGCCGTAGCACCCAGGTTGACTTCGAGGAGTCGATCAGCAGCCATGCGGAGGACAGCTTGTTCTTCGGCGAGGTTGTGGGCGAAGGCTTGGAATTCCTCACCGAGGGTCATGGGCACGGCGTCTTGAAGTTGGGTGCGTCCCATTTTGAGAATATCGACGAATTCGGTGCCTTTGGCGTGGAAGGCTGATTGGAGTTGGTCGATTTGTTTGATGAGTTCAATGAGCGCAGCATAGACCCCGAGACGGAAACCTGTGGGATAGGCGTCGTTGGTGGATTGGCTCATGTTGACGTCGTCGTTGGGGTTGATGACGCTGTAGTTGCCTTTGGGTTCGCCGAGGTATTCTAGTGCAAGGTTAGCGATGACCTCGTTGGTGTTCATGTTGAGGCTGGTGCCGGCTCCGCCTTGGAAGACGTCAATGGGGAATTGATCCATGCAACGTCCTTTGTCCAGGATTTGGTCGCAGGCCCAGACAATGGCTTCGCATTTTTTTGGCGGGCAGGGTGTGCAGTCGACGGTTGGCCAGTGCCGTTGCTTTTTTGACTTGAACCATGCCGCGGATGAATTCGGGGACATGGTTAATGGTGGTTCGGGAAATGGTGAAGTTATCGATGGCGCGCAAAGTGTGGATGCCGTAGTAGGCATCGTTGGGTACTTCCATGGTTCCTAGCAGGTCTTCTTCTAGGCGGTACCCCGCGCGCGCGGTGGGGGTGGTTGTTTTTTTGGTTTTGCTCATTGGTGGGGCCTTTTTCGTTGCGCCTATGGGGCTACTTGAAAGACTACCCCCATTTATATGCGCGCGATCCCTAATTTCGGATGCGAGTATTGCTTGTGCTCCTAGTGCTGCAAGTTGGTCCATGATCCAGTTCGCGTCTTTGCGTGGGACCATGGCGCGGACGGCTACCCACTCCTCTAGTGCGAGAGGTGACACGGTGGGGCCTGAGATGCCGGGGGTGATGCGGGTGGCGTCGTCAAGCAAGTGGCGTGGGACGTTGTAATCGAGCATGAGGTAATTCTGGGCATGGAGGATACCTTCGACGCGGCGGAGGAGGACGCGTTGTTCAGGGGTAACTTCACGGTCGGCACGCCCAACGATGACGGCTTCGGAGGTGCATAGTGGTTCGCCGAAGGGTTCGAGTCCTTGTTTGCGCAAGGTGGTGCCGGTAGACACGACATCGGCAATGACATCGGCAACACCTAATTTAATGGAAATTTCCACGGCACCGTCGAGGCGGATGACGTCTGCGGTGATGCCCCGCTTTTTCAGGTCGGTGCGTACAAGGTTGGGATATGAGGTGGCGATGCGTGCGCCATTGAGTTGGTCAATCGTCCAGCCTGTTGGGGCGGCGTATCGGAAGGTGGAGCTTCCAAACCCTAAGGCAAGGACTTCGGTGACGTTGGCGAGTGAGTCGGCGGCCAGGTCGCGGCCGGTGATGCCAAGATCAAGGTGTCCATTCGCAACATAGATGGCGATATCTTTGGGCCGGAGGAAGAAGAATTCGACGTCGTTTTACGGTCAATGATGGTGAGCGCTTTGGAGTCGCGTCGACTGGCGTAGCCTGCTTCGCGGAGGATGTCGCTAGCGGTGTCGGAAAGGGAGCCTTTGTTGGGGACGGCTACTTTGAGCATGGGTGTCTTTCTTAGAGGTTTTTGTAGATGTCGTCGGGGGTAATGCCGCGGGCAAGCATGATTACTTGGGTCCAGTACATGAGCTGGGATATTTCTTCGGCGAGTTCGGCATCTGTTTGGTATTCAGCCGCGATCCAGACTTCGCCTGCTTCTTCGATGATTTTTTTGCCTATTGCATGCACGCCTTTATCGAGGGCTTCGACGGTGGCTGATCCGTCGGGCCGCTCTGCGGCTCGTTGCGAAAGTTCGGTGTAAAGGCTGTCAAAGTTTTTCACTTGTGCCATTCTTCCACATGCTTACTGGGCTGGGTGTTAAACCATTGATGCACGTCGGTTGCGGTAACACCATCGAAGGAGTTGCATCCACGGAGTTGTTGAAGAGTTGTTATGCCTTCCGGTGGGTAGATTCCAGCTTCGGGCAGGCCGATGACGGAGCATCCCGCTGTGTAGGCGGCCTTCATTCCTGCAATGCTGTCTTCAAAGACAAGGCAATCTTTTGCTTCGACGCCAAGCATGCGTGCCGCCGCCAGGTACATGTCAGGTGCTGGTTTTCCGTGTTCGACCTCATCACCGCAGATGGTGGCGGTGAAGAAGTCACGGCCGACGGCGTTGATAGCCATGTCGGCGAGTTTCCTGACGGTGTTGGTGGCCACCATCATGGGCATGCCTTGTTGCGACAGTTCGGTGAGCAGCTCACGTACACCAGGATTGGGGGCAAGTTTTTGTTGGAAAAGTTCAGCGACACGTTCAAGGGTGATGTCGTAGTAGTGCCGGAAGATGTCATCGGTGAGGGTGATGCCTGCGTGGTTGGCGCAGATAGTAACGGTTTCTTCGAATGTAACGCCGATTATTTTTTCGTGAAGTTCTGGGGTGAGCTTCCTGCCCATTTTTTCGCTCATCTCATCGGCGGCAATCCCCCACAGTGGCTCTGAATCTACGAGAGTGCCGTCCATGTCCCATAGTATCGCTTTTAGCATGGGTTTTAGTGTACCGAAAGCGCCTCTGCACCATCGCGTCCCTACTGATTCCAGACATCGAAAAAGAATGCTAATTTTTCCTTGAAACATGGCAGTGGTTGCACTGTGAGGAATGGGGCACTCACATCGCCACATTTCGCGTTGACTACCGGCGACGGCTACCGTTGTGAACCATGCGGATAGCCATCCTCGGTCGCGGAGGTTCCGGCAAAAGCACCCTCGCGAGACAACTGGGCCTACCCCACATCGAACTGGACAAGTTGCTATGGGGCGCTGATCTCACGCCCCAACCTCTTGACTGGGAAAGCATCGTCTCTGGGGAGGAGTGGGTTATCGACGGCGATCTAGGTGCCTATGACAATCTCGCTCCCCGTGTCGCACGTGCCGACGCCGTGGTGGTCCTTGACTTTCCCCTTTATGGCTCTGCGCTTGGCGGGCGTTGCGGCGCGGTCATGAAAACTGGGAATTCTGGCGATGGGTCATAGGCTATCGCCGTCACCTACCTGAAATACTTGACCAAATACCCGCAGAAAAACTACACCACCTACGACACCCCAAAGACATACCTCAGACGTTAAAGTACGTCGCCTCAGGGTGGTAGAGAACAAACGCATCAGTTGATTGTTCAGGGTGCAGCTGCAGTTCCTCAGACAGTTCGACACCAATGCGCTGTGGTTGCAGCAGATCCACCATGGTGCGGCGTGATTCCAGGTCGGGGCAGGAGCCGTAACCAAAGGAGTACCGCGCACCACGGTAGTCCAAGTCAAAGAAGCGCTTTGTGTCGGTGGCGTCGTGGTCACCTACGGTGCCGTCATCAAGGACAAGCTCTGACCGGATGCGGGCATGCCAGTACTCGGCAAGTGCTTCGGTGAGCTGCACCCCCATACCGTGAACTTCCAGGTAATCACGGTACTCGTTGTTGGCAAACAGCGTATTGGCAAAGTCAGCGATGGGCTGCCCCATGGTGACCAGCTGGAATGGCAAGACGTCAACTGTGTCAGAGTGAATGAAGTCGGCGATGTTAAGAAAGCGTCCGCGTTGTTGTCGCGGGAAGGGAAAACGCGCGCGAACCGGCGCGTCGAGAGTTGGCGACTCTAGCACCAGCACCTCATCGCCTGCGGAGATTGCCGGGAAGTAGCCGTACACCACCGCAGCGTGGTTGAGAATGCCTTCGGATTTCAGGCGATCGACCCAATAACGCAGACGGGGGCGACCTTCGGTTTCCACGAGGTCGTCGTAGGAAGGGCCATCGGCACCGCGGGTGCCCCTCAGCCCCCACTGCCCCATGAACAGGGCGCGTTCATCCAAAAATGGCAGGTAGTCGGACAGCGAGAGGCCTTTGACAATCCTGGTTCCCCAGAACGGTGGGGTGGCCACGGGAGTGTCGGTCGCGACGTCGCTACGCGCGGGAATCTCCACAGGAGTTGCGGCAGCTTTGCGTTCAGCGGCAATCCTGCGGGATCGCTCATGCCGGGCCTTGCGCTGCAGCTTCTTTTCCTCAGCGGCAGGATCGATGACTAGTTCGCCACGTTTGGTTGCCATGATGTCGTCCATCAGCCGGAGGCCCTCGAACGCGTCCCGGGCGTAGTGCACATCACCCTGATACACATCGGTGAGGTCGTTTTCCACATAGGTACGGGTCAGCGCGGCGCCGCCCAGCAGCACGGGAATGTCCGATGCGCCCGCAGTGTTCATTTCCTCCAGGTTTTCCTTCATGATCACCGTGGATTTCACCAGCAAACCAGACATGCCCACCACGTCGGCATTATGGTCGCGAACGGCGGAAATAATGGTGGAAATGGGCTGCTTAATTCCCCAAATTCACAACCTCATAGCCGTTATTGGATAGAATAATATCGACCAGATTTTTGCCAATATCATGCACATCACCCTTGACTGTAGCAAGGACAATTTTACCTTTACCGCCGGAATTATCAGTGGCCTCCATAAAGTTTTCTAGATAGGCAACAGCAGTTTTCATTGTTTCCGCCGACTGGAGCACGAAAGGCAGCTGCATTTGACCGGAACCGAAGAGTTCACCAACCGTTTTCATGCCGCCCAAAAAGGTCTTGATTAATAATTTCAATGGGTGATTTTTCAGCCATGCCGGCATCCAAGTCGGTTTCCAGACCATTCTTTTCGCCGTCAACAATACGCTGCGCTAGCCTCTCAAAGAGGGGCATGGCGGCAAGGGCTTCGGCACGCGCATCTTTAGCGTCAGCTGCAGAAACCCCTTCAAAGAGTTCCATGAATTTCTGCAGCGGATCATAGTCGGGAGTACGACGGTCATACACCATATCGAGCGCAACTTCACGCTGCTGCTCGTCAATGCGATTCATGGGAAGGATCTTGGAAGAATGCGCAATGGCAGTGTCCAGGCCAGCTTCGATGCACTCATTCAGAAACACCGAATTAAGCACTTGCCGTGCGGCAGGATTCAGCCCAAAGGAAATGTTAGAAAGACTAGTGTTGTGTGCACGCGGGGATACTTTTCCTTCAGCATGCGAATGGCATTAATGGTTTCAATGCCGTCGCGCCGGGTTTCTTCCTGACCTGTGGAAATGGGAAATGTCAGGCAGTCCACAATAATGTCGTTATGGTCAAGGCCCCACGTCTTAGTAATGTCTTCAATTAGACGGGTTGCAATCTCGACTTTCTTGTCGGCGGTACGCGCCTGGCCTTCCTCATCAATGGTCAATGCCACCACAGCAGCCCCGTGCTGCTTAACTAGCCGCATAATGCGCTGGTAACGGGAGTCGGGGCCGTCGCCATCCTCGAAGTTGACGGAGTTCACTGCACACCGCCCGCCCAGGTGCTCCAAGCCTGTTTGAATGACAGCGGGTTCGGTGGAGTCAATCATGATGGGAAGGGTAGAGCTGGTGGACAGTAAGCCCGCGAGCTGCGCCATGTCCGCGCGGCCATCACGCCCCACATAGTCCACGCACAAATCCAGCATGTGGGCACCGTCGCGGGTTTGCTGCTTGGCAATATCTACGCACGTTTCCCAGTCCCCCGCCAGCATCGCCTCCCGGAACGCCTTCGAACCGTTGGCGTTGGTGCGCTCACCAATCATGGTAATGCCCGTATCCTGTGTCAACGGCATCGTCGCATACAGCGAGGACACATTATCTTCCACAGTTGGCGTGCGCTGTGCTTGCTGTGCATCGACGACCGCGTCCCTCACCGCCCTAATATGCTCAGGGGTAGTGCCACAACAGCCCCCCACCAGCGCAAGACCATAATCGTTGACAAATGTGCGCAGGGCGTCGCCCAATTCACTGGGGGTCAGCGGGTATTCTGCGCCGTTTTTACCAAGAATCGGCAGGCCAGCATTCGGCATCACGGACACCGGGATAGAGGCGTGTTGAGATAAATAGCGCAGATGCTCGCTCATCTCGTGGGGGCCGGTGGCGCAATTCAAACCAATCATGTTGATGCCCAGCGGTTCCAGAGCCGTGAGTGCCGCACCGATTTCCGACCCCAACAGCATCGTTCCGGTTGTTTCAACAGTAACGTGACAAACAATGGGGAGGGCTATCTGAAGCTCATCAAACGCCTCGTGACACCCCAACACTGCCGCTTTGACCTGCAGCAAGTCCTGGGCAGTTTCAATGAGGATGCCGTCAGCACCTCCCTCAATCATGCCCAGTGCGGCTTCCTTGTAGTAGCGCTTCAGATCCTCGTAGTGAGCGTGTCCCAGTGACGGAAGCTTCGTCCCAGGCCCCATTGAGCCCAGCACAAATTTCTCTTCATACTCGTCAGCCACTTCCCTGGCAAGGGCCGTGCCTTTCAAGGCGAGTTCGCGGCAGCGATCTTCAATGCCGTAGTCCGCGAGGTTCGGCAGATTACAGCCAAAAGTGTTGGTTTCCACCACATCGGCACCCGCGTCGAAATACGCGCGGTGAATCTGCCGCAAAACGTCAGGTCGCGTGTCATTGAGGATTTCATTACAGCCCTCAAGACCTAGAAAATCCTTATCAACGTCCAGGTCAAACGACTGTAGTTGCGTACCCATCGCGCCGTCACCAATCAAAACACGGGAGGAAAGGGCATCAAGGAAACCAGTTTTCGTAATCATCGACCAGACAGCTTAGTACGTTTTTGGGTTTAGGGGTAGTTCGCCCCTCCTCATTCAGCGACGCGCCGCCATATCCGCAGGAGTTTGGCATGGTTCAGGCTAGAAAGAGGAGCGGTAAGGAGACTTTGGTACACATAGCTGTGCTACGACCAGTCAGTTTCGTTGACACGTTGATAAAGATTCACAGAAACACTCCACCCCAAATTACGAGACACCCCCATTTTAGGGTAGGTTAGAAAATTACGTAACACCGAGAAAAATAAGCCCTAGCTGCAGCTTCACCGCAGCTTACCTACAGAAGGCAAGCCACATACAGCAAAATCTCTATCGATGATATGTTCTAGTTTTGCTTCTGACGTGATACTCGGTATCGTTATCAGACGGAAAAAGATATAGTTTGGTCCACATTACAAGGAGATATTGTGACTGCCCCTAACCCTAATGCATCTTTCCTGGATAAAGCTGCTCAGCCTTTTGCTGGCCTGACTCCAGCAGGTGAAAAGTCGTGGATTGTTGCCCTTGCCCTGGCATTCTTCCTTGGCGCCATTGGTGCTCATAACTTCTACCTTGGCTACACCAAAAAGGGAGTCCTCCAACTAGGCTTGATGGTCATTGGCCTCGTCACGTCGATCATTGTCATCGGAGGTCTCGTGGTGGCAGCAGTCGCCCTGTGGGGATTCGTGGAGTTCATCATGATCATCATTGGTGCCGGCGGCTACGACAAGGACGCAGCAGGAATGCCGCTGAAACGATAAATCTATTCAAACTCTGGAAGTGTTTTCAGGGCTTCGTCCTCTACACCAGCGCTATAGAGTGTGGAGCGGATGAAGCCCTGTAATTCGTTTTCCTCTTCGTGCTCAATGACTGCATAGCCGTGGGCATGGTTGAAGTCATTGACTTTTTGAATAAAAGTCAGCCGCAGCCACCACCGCAGCATCAGGATCCATCGCCACCTTGTTGGAAAATGCACTGATCAAAGCCTTGAGCTGCGGCAACACTGAGGGATCATAAGGCTGCGTCCAGTGCTCCTTCTCATTATCGCGTAGGTAAGAACCGGTTGCATAGGTTTCTAAGTCGGCGATGAAATCCTCAGCAAAATTGCTCATAGCTTCACCCCAAGCAAAGCATCAATGGCACGAGTCACTACTTCCCCACCGTCGCCGTCGCCAGAAAGTGTGTCTACCCATCCATCAACCGCTGCCAAGGCGGAGGGGGTATCCAGATCATTGGCTAGGTGCATGCGTACGGTCCGCACCAGCTCCTGTGCGGCTTCTTCAGAAGAAGAAAGATGAACGGCAGCTCGCCAGCGCGCAAGGCGTTCTTCCGCATCATGCAGCACCACGTCGGACCAGTCCCTGTCGCTGCGGTAGTGTCCAGCGTAGACTCCGAGTCGAATGGCAGCTGGGTCATGTCCAGCCGCAGTCAATCGCGACACAAAGACAAGATTCCCCAGGGACTTACTCATTTTTACGCCATCAAGGGCAATCATCCCGGCATGCACATAGTGGTCTGCCATGCGCTTGGCAGGAACTGCTGCTTCGAAATGGGCTGCGGAAAATTCGTGGTGCGGGAAGATCAGGTCGCTTCCACCACCTTGGATGGAAAAGTGTGAGCCAATACGGTTTTTTGCGATGGCAGAGCATTCAATGTGCCAGCCGGGACGCCCCGCACCGAATGGTGCATCCCAAGCAGGTTCGCCATCGCGGGCTGCACGCCAGATCAACGCGTCAAGGGGGTCGCGTTTGCCAGGACGGTCGGGGTCGCCACCACGTTCGGCGAAGAGTTGTTCCATCACATCGCGGCTGTAGTTGGATTCGTATCCGAACTGCGGCGTAGCGTCAATGGAGGCATAAATGTCAGGGATGGTCGGGGTCATCAACCACATAGGCTGCGCCGATTGCAAGAAGAGCGCTCACCATGTCAATAACCTCATCAACAGAGTCAGTCACGCTCACGTAGTCGTGGGGTGGGATGACTCGCAGGTCTTCCATATCGGAGCGGAACAGGTTGATCTGGCTTTCCCCGAGTTCACGCCAGTCCACACCGTCACGGGCTGCGCGTTCAAACAGCGGATCATCTACGTCGGTGATGTTTTGGACAAAGCGCACAGATACCCCATTATCCAGCAGTATTCTGTGGATTAAGTCAAAAGTGAGGTAGGTTGCAGCGTGCCCCAGATGCGTTGAATCATAAGGGGTGATGCCACACACGTACATACCTGCTCCACCGTCATAGACGGCCACGGGTTTTAGTGCGGCATCAGCGGTGTCGAAAAGCTGCAATACTACAGAGGGTGCCTCCCACAGAAGGCACGGAAGGCTGGGGCCAAGAATGCATGCCCACTACTTTAGCGTTCGGGGCGTCGATAAGCTGGTTAGGGGGCGAGGATACCCGCAGCGAGCAGCGCCATCACCACGAGACCTGCGGGAATACGATAAACCGCAAACCAGGAGAAGGAGTTGGAGGACACGAACTTCAGGAACCACGCGATAGAGGCGTAACCCACAGCAAAGGCAATGACCGAACCGATCAGCAGCTGCGCGCCAGATGCCGCCTGGCCTGCTTGAGGCGCAAAGGCGTCAGGGAGAGAGAAAATACCTGATGCAAACACAGCGGGAATGGCCAACAGGAAGCTAAACCTGGCGGCAACTTCACGGTTGAGTCCCACGAACAGGCCAGCGGAAATGGTACCGCCGGAGCGTGACACGCCGGGGATGAGAGCCAGGCACTGTGCAAGACCCATCACAATGGCATCGCGCATGGTCAAATCGTCGTAGCCGCGTTTTTTCGAGCCTATGCGCTCGGCGAGAATAAATACAAAGGAGAACAGGATCAGAACCGTTGCGGTGATCCATAGATTGCGCAGGGCTTCACGAATGTAGTCTTTGCCCAGGAAACCCAGCACAGACACCGGAATGGTGCCTACAATAACCATCCACCCCATGCGGTAGTTGAAATTGCGCTCGTCCTTATTGAACAGGCCACGCACCCAATCCACAGCAATACTGAAAATATCGCGCGCAAAAAAGACCAGCACAGCGATCTCAGTTCCCAGCTGGATCACGGCAGTAAACGATGCCCCAGCGTCATGTCCCCAGAACAACTCGGACATAATCCGAATGTGGCCAGAGGAGCTAATGGGTAGAAACTCCGTCAACCCCTGAACGATAGATAAAACAATAACTTGCGCCCAGCTCATGTCCGTTGACGCAACATCAGCCGCCGCGAGGGTGTTCAAATAACTCACCTGAACCACGGTACTACTAGTCTGTATTGATGTGAGACAACGAATGGTAGGCGCGAGCGGTTTGCGAGTGTCCCGGTTGGGCCTCGGCACATCCACCTGGGGCGCCGACACCCCCGAAGAAGACACCGCCACCATCCTGCGCAACTTTATCGACGCAGGTGGCACGCTTATCGACGCCTCACCGGCCTACGCAGGTGGCCGCGCTGAAGGAATCCTCGGAACACTTTTGTCGCGTGAGGTATCTCGCACAGACCTTGTGATCTCTTCCGCAGCCGGGGTAGATCCTACGCTACCCCTGGGCCGTCGCGTGGACTGCTCTCGCAGGCATCTGATCGCTTCCCTCGACAACACGCTCAGCGTCCTGGGCACTGATTATTTAGATCTGTGGAGCGTCGGCTTCTGGGACGGCAAAACACCACCTGAGGAGGTGGCCGACACCTTGGACTATGCCGTTCGCACTGGTCGGGTTCGCTACACCGGTGTGCGGGGCTATTCCGGCTGGCAGCTGGCCGTCACCCACGCCGCCGCCAACCATGCCGCAGCGTCGGCACGCCCCATTGTCGCTGCACAAAACGAATATAATCTGTTGGTTCGCCGCGCCGAAGAGGAACTGCTTCCTGCGACCCAACACCTTGGCGTGGGCTCTTCGCGGGCGCTCCCCTCGCTCAGGGGGTACTCACAGGGAAATACCAGTCGCATATTCCTTCAACCTCGCGCGGGGCAAACGGACATCGCAACGCGGAGGTACAGGGCTACCTGGATGAACGCAGCCTCAGCATTGTCGACGCCCTGTGCACCGCCGCCGAAGGGCTGGGTATTTCTCCAGCAACAACAGCATTGGTGTGGGCACGGGATCGCGCCGGGGTGACCGCAGCCATCGTGGGGGTACGGCACCCGGAGCAATGGAACGAAATCATTGACAGCGAAAAAGTCCGGCTTCCACGCGCTATTTTGGATGCGCTTGATGATATTTCGAGCTAGACAGCTCTGATAATCTTTACTTCGTGACTATGCGACACAAAGTGGCAGCATGTGCCCTGTCAGCCGTGGCGACCATCATGCTGGCGAGTTGTTCGACTCCAGAAAAAAATTCAGATGGTGAAGCCATTGTCATGGGAAACGCCACACCTGCGGAATCTCCACGCTCTGGGTCTGAGGATTACCACGTCGAAGGTATCGCGAGCGCGACGGACACGTCTGTGGCGGGTGATGTGCTCGCAGTCCGCACTTCAGATGGTCTGTTGGTGGGAACGCAGGAGACCATTGCTGCAGGCGAAGCACCATTGCTTTCTATACCCAGCGAGTGCGGGCACCTAAGTGCGCAAGGATCGACGTTTATCGTGGCATGTGGGACCACGATTTATAGCATTGATGCCGCCAACCCCACATTGGATAATGCGCGCACAACCGATAAACCAATGGATACGGCCGCAATGACCACTTCGGGTGAAATCGTGGCAGGGTCATCCACCTCTGGAGATGTGTCTGTATTCCGGACGTCCGGCACCGTAGATACCTTCCGCGTGTCCGATAAAACAACCAAGATTGTCAGTGTTCCCCACAACGGCAATCCCGATGGCGTTGCACTGATTAATAAGGAAGACACCACCATTCATGGCGTGGATTGGACAAGCAACAAGCCGGGTCCGACGTTGCGGGTCGGTCTTGGGGTAGGTAGCCTGGCCGCCGGCGAGGACGATGTTGTGTTCGCATCCGACACCACTGGCGATCAACTTGCGGTGTATACGGTAAGCGGTGCTATTCGCCTTCACCAACTTCATCCAGTTGACCGGAGCCCCTACGCGCTGGCCTGGGACAAAAAGAACAAGGTGGTGTGGGTGTCCTCCACAGGCACGAACACCCTGGCCGCCTACGATATTAGTTCCGGAGTCCCCGTAAAAAAGGGCTCGCTTCCCTCCGCCGCCAACATCAACTCCATGAGCGCGCGTAACGACGGCGCGTTGGTCACCGCTTCTGCATCAGAAGGTCTCTCCATCATTCCAGCCGACGTGGTGAGCGCGGCTCTTTCAGAAGGATAAGGTCATGCACCACCCGTTTCGCACCAAAGCCTATGCTGCAGCGTTGAAAGTTATGTTCATGTTGAGCCCTGAACGTATCCATCACCTGATGGTAAACGGATTGGGTGCCCCTGCAGCTCGCGTCGCCGCTTAATCGTGTTCTCTCAAAAAAGCTTGCGGTGCAAGATCCCATCTTGTCGCAAGAGGTTTTTGGGGTGACTTTCCCCCGTCCGCTGGGTCTCGCTGCAGGTTTTGATAAAAATGCCTCCTGCGCTGACGTCTGGACTGCTGTGGGGTTTGGGTACTCAGAGTTGGGAACTGTCACAGCATCACCCCAGCCTGGTAACCCCACTCCCCGATTGTTTCGCCTTCCACGTGACAAGGCGATTTTGAATCGTATGGGATTCAACAACGAGGGGGCCGCTGCGGTGGCGGACAATCTGCGACGCAGGCGGTCGCGCGATGTTATCGGCATTAACATTGGAAAAACAAAGGTCGTCCCCGCTGAACAGGCCGTTTCGGACTACCGCAGATCGGCATCACTGCTGGGTGACTTGGCTGATTTTTTGGTGGTGAATGTTTCCTCCCCTAACACCCCGGGGCTCCGGGATCTTCAGGCAGTGGAATCCCTGCGCCCGATTTTGGTTGCGGTGCAGGAATCCACTCGCGTGCCAGTGCTGGTGAAAATCGCCCCTGACTTGTCCGATGAAGATGTGGATGCCGTCGCAGACTTGGCGGTGGACTTAGGGACTGGCAGGTATTGTGGCCACCAACACCACGATTTCGCGGGATGGTTTGGTGACGGATACCCGTGAGGTGGAGGCCATGGGTGCCGGCGGCATTTCCGGCCCCCCGGTCGCAGCCCGCTCATTGGAAGTGCTGAAACGCTTATATAGTCGGGTTGGTGGCCAACTGGTGCTGGTCAGCGTCGGCGGAATAAGCACACCAGAACAGGCGTGGGAGCGCATCGCTAACGGCGCTAGTCTTCTGCAGGGCTACACGGGCATGATCTATGGTGGCTTGGATTGGATTCGGGATATTCACTTGGGTATTGCCGCACAACTGAGGCACCACGGCTTTTCCTCGATTTCAGAGGCTGTGGGCTGTGGGCTGCATTGGCAGAACCCTAGTACCTAGCTAGTATCTAGGGGTTTTCGTACCAGCCCCAGAGAATTGCTCGACCTAGTGAATGGAAGTGCAGGTTGAAGCTCAGCACCGTGGGGCTCGCATTGGGGTCTATGTCTAGTTTTTCCACGTCGACAGCATCGACAGCGAAAAGGTAGCGGTGTGGCGCATGGCCTGCCGGCGGCTGGGGGCCAAAATAGGCTGTCATGCCAGCATCGTTTCGGAGAGTAATGGCACCGTCAATTCCAGCGTTTGCGGTAGACCCTGCACCGGTGGGCAGTTCGGTCACATCAGCAGGGATGTTGAAGACTGCCCAGTGCCAGTATCCGGATAGTGTTGGCGCATCGGGGTCGAAACAGGTAACGGCAAGGGATTGTGTCCCTTCTGGTAGGCCGGACCAGGAAAGCTGTGGGGAGATATCACTCCCACCGATGTGTAGTTCGGAGATCTTGTCGCCGTCACTGAAGTCGGTGGAGGTGAGGGTGAAGCTGGGAAGGTCTTTCAGCGGCGCGTAGGGGTCTGGGCCTGGGAATCGTGGGTCGTCTGCATAGTGTGTCATGGTGTCCGTTTTACCTTATTTGCTCCACCTGTGGAAGAGCTCTGCGTAGCGGCCGTTCAGTGCTAAAAGTTCGTCGTGAGTGCCATCTTCGATGATGCGGCCATGATCCATGAGAATAATGCGGTCAGCAACTACTGCCTGGTCGAGGCGGTGGGCAACCACTAGTGATGTACGCCCACGGGCGACTGTGCTGGCTGCGTGTTCGAGAGCGCGGGCGTTGTCACTTCCGGCTTCGCTGGTGGCTTCGTCCATGATGAGCACCGGTGGGTTGAGTAGGACGATGCGGGCAAGCGAAATTTGCTGCTGGATTTCTGGGCTGAGTTCTGGTGCACCAGCGCCGACGGGTGTGTCGAGTCCTTGTGGTAGCCAGCGATCCCATTCTGCGCTGCTGGCCTCAAGGCCCACGGACGCAAGTGCGGTGAGTAGATCGTCGTCGCTCGCGTTGGGTGCCGCCATGCGAAGATCTTCGCGTAGTGTGCCTGAAAAGAGGTGAACTTCCCTGGCTGATCAGAGAAACGTTTCGGGCGGTCCACGTGTCTGGCACGGTGTTCGTATCAACGCCGCCCACCACAATGTTGCCTGATAGTGGGCGCTGCAATCCTGCGATGAGCGCAGCGAGTGTTGATTTGCCAGCACCTGACGCACCAACAAGGGCGGTTGTTGTTCCTCTTTTAAGGGTGAGGCTGAGGTTATCAATGATGGGGGCGCCACCCGGATAGGCGTAACTGAGGTTAGTGACGGTGACATCGGGGTTGTCGTTAAGGTCGTCGGGTTCGGCGGTTGTGGTGATGTGTTCGCCGAGTTCGGCGAGTGCGACAGCACGGCCGAGGCTGGTCACAGCATCTTGAATGTCACCAGCGAAGAACAGAAGGTTGAAAATATGAATTTCCAAGCGGCTAATCAAAATCGTAGCGGCAACGGCCGAGCCAACTGAGATGCTCCCCTGTTTGGCTAACCACGCTGACATAACAAAACCACCAACGACAAGCACGGCGTAGCAGGTGGTTCCTTGGAAAATGAGCCGGTTAAACAATGGAATGCAATCTGCCTTAGCTTGGACTGCGTTCCACGAGGCTTTCCGTGTCCTGCCATGTGCCCAATCATGGAGACGAAGTGCGCGAATAGTATCCAGACCGCGGATAGTGTCAAGGAGGAGGTTGTTTCGTCGCGCTTCTGCGGTAGACATAAGGTTTGTCGCGGCAGGCATGGCACGCACTGTTGAGCGAACGAAAGGGTACATCAGCAAGCCCATCAACGCGATGATAATGAGGTAATGCCAGTCGGTGATAATCATTGTGATGGTGGTAAACAAAAGCATCACAATGGTAGTGCCAGTGCGAACGCCGATCGAGTTGACGATGCGCACGACGGAATCTACGTCTTTGGTCAGGCGGGTGATGACGTTACCTGTTCCGAGCTCCATGATGTCTGGAATTGGTGCCCGCAGCGTAGCGGTCATGCAGGCACGGCGGAGATCAACGCTCATCACGCGGGATTTTGATACGAGAGTATAGGAAGCGAACACGCGACCAATGTTTTCGGTCAAGAGAAGTACGGCAACAATGATGATGACGGAGACAAATGCCTGCGATCCCCTACCAATGATGGGAAGGCTTCCACCACGAAAAATTTCCACAGCGTTTCCAAGCACACTTGAAGAAATAGTGACAGACAAACTTCCTACGCCCAGTGTTCCCAGGAAGATTATCCACCAGCCTAAGGACGGGCGCGAAGGCAAACTCCGCAGAAACCGTAGTGATTGCATCAAGGTTGTCGGGCGGAGAGCATCGTGAGTCAGTGGTGCGCTCATGTGTTGAGTAGCTCCTCATCAGAGAGAGGATGGTAGTAGCAACAGATTTCCACGCATTGCTGGTGGTGATCACAAAGGTGGTGCGATCACGGCGAAGCTCAGCCACAGCCTGCGCAACGTTGTCCAAGGTGACGGTGTCTAGACCGGTGGTCGGTTCATCAAGGATAAGGACATGTGCATCATGAGCTAAGGCACGAGCAAGGGCTATCCGTTGGCGTTGCCCGCCAGACAGGTTCAAACCAGCCTCACCAATCAGTGCAGTGGGCAGGCTGCCATCGTCACCATATCCGCCAAGACGATGAACAATATCATCGCAGCTTGCGGCATCAAGAGCCGACCGAACAACATCGTCAGGAATATCGCCGGAAGGGTTGATGTTGTCGGCGAGGGTGCCTTCAAAAACGTTGACAGCATGTGGCGGTCGGAGTGCGTTGAGGTTGGCAGTATAGCGTTGTGCTGCTTCCCTCCCAGCAGAGGTTGTTGCAGAAAGCACAACCAGGCCAGCCTGCTGCGTATCGACGCCGCAGGGTTCAGGTCCATCGTCAGTGTCCGCAGTGACATCAATAAGAGTGCGGACCCGGCCTGCAGAGGCGGTACCGCGTGCCCAGGAGTCGGTGAGAAAACCAAGGGAATGCCCCATCACAGTCAGTGAAGGTGGAGCCAACAACGTAACCGTAACGAAGTCGCCTGTGCTGATAGTTCCACCGTTGGTGAGCCATCCCGCATAACCAACAACAATAAGGGAAAATACAGCTGGGACAAGCTGACGGTAGAAGGTCATAAGTGAGCTGACGCGAGCGTCGGTAAGCATAAGCTCAAGGGAGCAGTCCACAGCAGCATCGAAACGTGCCTGACTAGTGGATACAGCCCCAAGCCCTTTGACAACGCGGGAACCTTGGGCAAAGTCGGTGGCCAGTGCCACGGCCTGCGACTCAGCCTCGCGGCGACGCGCGGAAACTCGCCCAATCGGCCGTGCAGTGAGTGCCGAAGCCCACATGGTAGCAGCACCACCAATGACCATGAGCACAGCTAGCGGCCACCATATCGGTATGAGAACAAGGATGGTTCCGGTGAGAAAGCCCAGCATCATCAATGGAAAATTAAGAATTTCCTTGAGTTTTGCGAGCTGGTCAGAGTCCTCATCCACTGTGTTAAGAATGGCACCCGGAGTGAGGCCCCGCACTGCCGGTGCACGCATCAAACGTCGAGTAAGTTCCAGGCGGAGACGATGAACTGTCCGCGCAGAACCAAGCTCGGTCAACGCATCAGCGGTGGCTTCACCCGCAGCGGTGGCGAAAAGCAACACGGTCACGAGTGTCATTGGCCAGAGAACATCACCAAAAGAGCCGGATCCGAAACACCCATTGTGTCGCATTACCAATAATGCGAGAAATCAGCGAGCCAATGATCGTATTGACCATAATGAGGGCGATACTCAACCAGCTGACTTTTTTAAAGGAAAACAAGAGGTCCCACGCAGCTTGTTTATTGCTACGCCAGGATCCTACAGGAATAAGATCTGGTTCCTCAGGGGGTGTGACGGGGGCGAACCAAGACCACGTTGGCATCCGTCGCAGTTTCTTGGGTTCTGTAAAACTCACTCCACCAACCTAACGGATCAGTGCAGGAAGTGCCACATGACGTGGAGATTTGGCAATATAGCACCGAACGGGATACAGTATTTCAGTGCCCAACCAACATGGTTGCCCGGTCCGGGTGGCGGAATGGCAGACGCGCTAGCTTGAGGTGCTAGTGTCCTATTAACGGACGTGGGGGTTCAAGTCCCCTCCGGACACAAATGAAAACCGGAAGCCGTATGGCTTCTGGTTTTTGCCTATTAATTGGGGAGTGATGCAAGGGCTTCTCCAACTTCCTTAGCCAAGGATGCCGTGCGATGCTTCTGCTCTTCAAGTGACCTAGGCGTGGAATCATGCCGTTGATAGTTCATGACGCGACCTCTGTAGACCGTAAAACAACCGGCCTCATAATATTTCTCTTCGGTGTTATTACCCTCTGCGCAGCTGAAATCCATTCCAGATGCCGAAACTTCTTGTCGGGTTGATGCGAATGATTTTCCTTCAGTGTAACTATCCACGAAGTCATGCCGCGCTTCATCTTTCTCGGAATCTTTAATTTCTCTTTTACCCTCATCAACCGTGGCAAGAAATTCGTGTACGCGCATTTCTTCCGTATCGTTTCTGTAGAAGACGGACGCCTCCTCCTCAGGATTGTTCACTTCCAACTTCCTCTGCGTCATGTCACTAATTTGTTTGGGCATCTTCCCAAAGACACTGTTATGGAATCCACTGCTGCCGGCAGGTTCCGACGTGGTCGCTGTTGTGCTTGTTGAAGTCGAGCTTGTTGTGGTTGCCGTCTGCGTGATGGTTGACGTAGTCACTTCGGCTGTAGTTGTTTGCTGCCGTCGTGGTTTCCGAGTCCCCATTACCCCCGATTAAGGAACAGCCCGTGAGAAAAAGTCCAGCAACAGCAATAACGGATAGCGTGCGCAGTGTAGTCATAGCAAAGTCCTCCGATAAGGAAATATTATTTATATTGATAATATCAAATTGTAATTCCTGCATCAATACTTTATCCAGGTAGCAGATTAGATTATTATCATTAAATGTGCTTATCGATCCCCACGAACTGGAAATCTGCCTCAAGGTCCTTGACCAGGCCACACGCATGGTCGCTGACGATCCACAATCCAACAACGACCACACCGTCAACGCATTACTCAAGGCAGGTAAAAAACTGCGCAAAGCCAGGGCAATCGCCACGGGCGAAGCAGCACGCGCGCAACGACGCGCTGACGATGCTGCTATCATCGCCGCCACCGTAACCGGTCACCCTGATCGCATTGACGACGGTGCCGCCGAACTCCCCCAGGCAATAGCTAGCAGCGTCGGCATCCTCCACCGGTCGCAGTCATGTTATGTCTGCAAAAAGCGCTACACCCAGGTGGATTCCTTTTATCACCTCCTCTGCCCCAGCTGCGCCCGAATCAATCACTTTCACCGGCATGCAGGCACCAATCTTCATGGTCGGCGGGCACTGCTGACTGGTGGACGAGCCAAGATCGGCATGCATATTGCGTTGAAACTACTTCGCGACGGCGCGAACCTCACCATCACCACGCGTTTTCCGCGTGACGCAGCTCGTCGTTTCAGTGCCACTTCAGATTCGGCAGACTGGTTGGATCGACTTCACATTGTGGGTATTGACCTTCGAAACCCCGCTCACGTCGCAGCACTCGCCGATGACATCGCAACAGAGCCACTCGACATAGTGATCAACAACGCTGCTCAAACCATTCGCCACTCCCCCCGGCGCCTATTCCGCCCTTGTCGACGCCGAGAGCACGCCCCTACGCGGCATCGAAAGGGACGTTCACATGCGCATTCTTGGGGATTCCTCCATTCCAAGTGCCATCGAACCAGCCACCATTGGCCGAGAGCTCCTTGCCAACATCACTGTTGATGCAGGCGGATTGCTCCCTGAACGTGTAAGCCATAACTCGTGGGTAGCCAAGGTGGGTGAAATCGACCCAATTGAGGTGCTTGAAGTCAATCTTTGCAATGTCATTGCGCCGTTCATACTGATCAACCGGCTCCGGCCCGCTTTGGAAGCCTCCCTCAGCTCGCCGGAAGTACATTGTCAATGTCTCCGCTATGGAAGGAATATTCCACAGGGACTACAAGGGACCAGGACATCCACACACAAACATGGCCAAAGCAGCGCTCAACATGTTAACCCGCACATCCGCAGAAGAACTGTTCAAGGATAGGATCCTCATGACGGCTGTTGACACCGGCTGGATCACCGATGAACGCCCACATGTGACTAAAGAACGTTTTGCTCGCAAAGGCTTTCACACACCACTAGATCTTATTGACGGTGCCGCCCGTGTCTACCACCCCATAGTTGACGGCGAAAACGGGGTAGACCTGTATGGCTGTTTTCTTAAGGACTACGCCCCAGCCGCGTACTGGTGATTGCCCCACTGCCACGCCGCAAGCGCAATAATGCACACCGCGACAGCGCCATACAAGGATCCCAGCAGATCCGTCAGGCCAGAAGTACGAATGACGATTCCCAGCACAAGCTCAGTTGCCAACGCGAACAGCACTGGCAACGAGCGTAGCCAGAGGAACACACCTATGAGGGCAACAGCGAGAATTACCCGCAGGATTTGCAGCGGTGCCGCGTGATCGGCGTCGATAATAAAAACCCAATGGCCAACCAATACAGCGGGTAAAAGAGCCATCACCAGCCACGAGGACACCCATTCCGTACAACGCTGCCACTCCCACAACCGCATATCCGGCAATGCGAGCGCGTGTAGCATCAAACTGTGTTGCGTCAAGCAGGCGTGTGGTCAGCACCATGCATACCAAAGCAGTAAGCGCGCACCACAAGTCGATCATGCTGGCCACTGGTGATAATCCAGTCAGAATGGTAAACATGCCAAAAATTCCAGCACCAAGTGCGCCAGCAAGAGCTACCCATGGCAGCAACCGCACTCGGCGATCATGATGTTTGCGCAGCAAAATCCCCATGACGAGCACGAAGGGTGCACAGGTCATTGAGAAAACGCGATGGACAAACTCAATGATCGGGTTAAGCTGAAACTCCGGCGTGAATTGCCCGTCATAACACCCAGGCCAATTCGGACATGATGCTGAGGAATTCGTGGCGCACACGACTGCACCCATAACGACTGTTCCGAAAACAACAAATGTACTCAGTCGAGCAAGAATAGTCGTTGTAGGCATCACTTCGCCGCGTCAAAAGCTGTCAGAATACGTTCCGCCGCGAGTGTCGGAGTGATTTGACCTTGGCGAAGCTGAGCCTCCACCAGACTGCGGACCTCTTTCACTTCAGGGTCAGTGTTCAGGCGCTGCAGCAGTGTTTCATGCACCATCGCCCACATCCACCCCACTTGCTGATCACGACGAACAGTCTCAAATGTCCCGGATTCTCGCATCACCTCATGGTGCTTTTGTACGGTGTCCCAGAACTCATCAACACCGTCACCTTCAACAGCAGACATAGTCATTGTTGGTGGGTGCCACAGACCGTCCTCACTGCGCACCATACGCATCGCCGCCGCAAGCTCGCGGGCAGCGCGTTTGGCGTTTTTCAGGTTCGGACCGTCAGCTTTGTTAATGGCCACAAGATCAGCCATCTCCAGGACACCTTTTTTAATGCCCTGCAATTGGTCGCCGGCACCGGCCAGTGCCAAAAACGTGAAACAATCCACCATCTGGGAGACAGCAACCTCGGACTGGCCCACACCGACGGTTTCCACCAGAATCACGTCGTATCCGGCGGCCTCAAACACCACCATCGATTCTCTGGTGGCTTTAGCTACACCGCCAAGCGTCCCCGCAGATGGAGACGGGCGAATAAACGCGTCATCCTGCGCTGACAGCTTGGCCATGCGCGTTTTATCACCCAAAATAGAGCCACGGGTTTTCGTAGAGGACGGGTCGATGGCCAACACAGCCACTCTATGCCCTTCCTTCAGTAGCTTCATACCCAGGGCCTCAATAAAGGTAGATTTGCCAACGCCAGGCACGCCTGTGATGCCTACTCGGAGGGCATTTCCCGAGAAGGGCAACAGGCGAACCAGCAGCTCCTGCGCCAGCACTCGATGTGCTGGCGCACTGGATTCCAGCAGCGTGATGGCGCGGGAAATGTGCGTGCGATTGCCTGCTCGCACGGCGTCGAAAAGCTCATCAACATCAATTCGGCGACGAGCCCGCTTAACCACCTCGGGGGCCACCGCAGTGACATCCCCGAGGTCAGTGCCCGCAGTGGTCATGAGAGAGCCCAAATGGTGCTCAAGGTATTCGTTATCAACAGCCATGTCAGGCATCCCTCACAATCAGAATCTAGGCATCTACGTCTAGGTCAAAACCTAGGTTGGCGGATAGTTTAGTCAGCATGTCAATAGCTGAATCGGCAATCACCGTGCCGGGCGGGTAGATGGCGGCCGCACCATCGTCATAGAGTTCTTGGAAGTCTCCTGGCGGGATCACACCACCAACGACGATCATGATGTCTTCGCGACCCAGCTTGGCCAGCTCTTCCTTCAGCGCAGGCACCAGTGTGAGGTGACCTGCTGCCAAGGAAGACACACCCACCACGTGGACGTCAGCATCCGCTGCGGAGCGTGCAGCCTCGGCCGGAGTCTGGAACAGCGGTCCGACGTCAACGTCCATGCCGAGGTCGGCATAGGCGGACGCAATAACCTTCTGTCCACGATCGTGGCCATCCTGCCCCATTTTGGCGATGAAGATACGCGGGCGACGACCTTCCTCAGCTTCAAAGGCATCGGCCATGGCGATGGCTTTTTGCACGTTCGACACGGTGCCTTCCTTTCCGACCTCTTCCTTGTACACGCCAGACAGAGTACGGATCTCAGCCTCATGGCGGCCGAAAACCTTCTCCAACGCATAGGAAATTTCGCCGACGGTTGCCTTTGCGCGAGCTGCATCCACCGACAGTTTCAGGAGGTTCTGGGAAAGATCACCAGCCTCCTTATCCTCGCGGGCAGCAGCAGCGGTCAGAGCATCGAGAGCTGCCTGGCAGGCTTCCTCATCACGCTCAGCGCGAAGGCGTTCGAGCTTTTCAAGCTGTTCAGCGCGCACCTTGGTGTTGTCCACCTTCAGCACTTCGATTTGCTCGTCTTCCTCAACGACATACTTGTTCACGCCGATCAGCGCCTGGCGGCCCGAGTCAATGCGCGCCTGAGTGCGTGCGGCGGATTCCTCGATACGCAGCTTCGAATACCCTCAATCGTCGCTTGAGCCATGCCGCCTGCGGCCTCAACTTCTTCGATGTGGGCGCGTGCACGGTTGGCCAGCTCATTGGTCAGCCACTCAATGTAGTAGGAACCTGCCCACGGGTCGACCGGGCGAACCGTGTTGGATTCCTGCTGGAGAAGCAACTGAGTGTTGCGGGCGATACGGGCTGAGAAGTCCGTTGGCAGAGCCAGGGCCTCATCAAGTGCATTGGTGTGCAGAGACTGCGTATGTCCCTGGGTGGCAGCCATTGCCTCAATGCAGGTACGGGGAACGTTGTTGTACACATCCTGCGCAGTAAGCGACCAACCCGAGGTCTGCGAGTGAGTACGCAGCGACTGGGACTTCGGGTTTTTGGGATCGAACTTAGCCACCAGTTCGCTCCACAGCAGACGTCCTGCGCGCATCTTGGCGATTTCCATGAAGGTGTACATGGAGATGCCCCAGAAGAAGGAAAGACGCGGTGCGAATTTATCTACGTCAAGGCCCACGTCCATGCCGGCACGGATGTATTCGATACCGTCGGCGAGGGTGTAGGCAAGCTCCAGGTCTGCGGTAGCTCCAGCTTCTTGGATGTGGTAACCGGAGATGGAGATGGAGTTGAAGCGCGGCATCATCATCGAGGTGTATTCGAAGATGTTGGAGATGATGCGCATGGATGGCTTCGGTGGGTAGATGTAGGTGTTACGCACCATGAACTCTTTCAGAATGTCATTCTGAATAGTTCCAGCAAGTTTTTCCGGGGGTACGCCTTGTTCTTCAGCTGCGACGATGTAGAGCGCCAGGACCGGGAGGACGGCACCGTTCATGGTCATGGAGACGGAGACGCTGCCAAGGTCGATGCCTTCGAAGAGTTGGCGCATATCCAAGATGGAGTCAATGGCCACGCCTGCCATGCCGACGTCACCAACAACTCGTTCGTTGTCGGAGTCGTAGCCGCGGTGTGTTGCTAGGTCGAAGGCGACGGAGAGTCCCTTTTGACCTGCGGCGAGGTTACGGCGGTAGAAGGCGTTTGATTCAGCTGCGGTGGAAAATCCGGCGTATTGGCGGATGGTCCAGGGCTGGTTGGTGTACATGGTTGGGTATGGTCCGCGCATGAAGGGCGGCATACCTGGGAAGGAGTCGAGGGGGTGCGGTGCACGCTCGTCGTTTCCGGCGGCGGCTTCGTCGCGGTCAGCGCGGGTAAACACGCGCTTGACGTCGATTCCTTCTGGGGTGGACCAGATCTGTTCTGATGCGCTGGGGGCGCTGGTTGTGGTGACAGTATCCGGTGTGCGCTGGATATCAGCGAAATTCGGGATGGTGGTCATGTGTCCTCTCACGCTCCCAACTTGTCGAGCAGTGCTGCAAGAGTAGCTGCGGCGTCGATTTTGAGATTGAGGTAGTCGTCGGGTGCTGCCTCTGCCCCCTCAAAAGATGCGGGTGATCCGGCAAGCAGTACAGTTTCGACGCCTGCCTTACGTAGTGCTTGTACGGCTTCGACGCCAGTCTCGCCATATTCTGCGTCGGTGCCGCAGATGACGGCAATAGGCGCGGATTGTGCAGCGGTATCGAATTCAGGGGTGCCTGGTACGACTTGGCCGGGGTTGAGAGCTTCGATGCCGCCGGAGGCGAGCAGGTTGGTGGCAAACCCGGTGCGGATGTTGTGCTTGGCCAGTGGCCCGAGCGGGATGAGTACTGCTTGCGGGCGTGTGCCTTTGGCGGTTAGGTAGACGTCTGAGCGGTTGCGCAGTGCTTCGAACTCCGCGGCCCAGCGGCGGATACCGCGCGGTTCAACTCGGCGGTCGTCGCTGAGGGGTTGTTCACCGAGGTTGGGGAATTCATTGATGCCAGTGAGTTTCTTCGCGCGGCGTGCGATGTCTGCGCGGGTGCGCTCGTGGGAGGCATCGAGTGCGGTAGCAATGGCACCGGATTCCACGGCTGCAGTGAAGCCGCCGTGGGATTCAATCTCTGTGAACACTGCCCAGGCTTTGTCGGCGAGTTTGTCGGTGAGGTCTTCAACGAAGAAGGAGCCTCCGGCGGGGTCGACAACGAAGCCGAGGTGGGATTCTTCCAGAAGCAACAGGTTGGTGTTGCGGGCAATGCGGGATGCGAAAGTGCGTGAGGTACCGGGCATTCCGCCTGGAACGACGTAGTCGAAGGGTAGTACCTCGACGTCGCTTGCTCCGCCGACGCCTCCGCCGAATGCTGCGACTGTGCAGCGCAGCATGTTGACCCAGGGGTCACGCTGGCTGAACATCACAGGTGCGGTGATGGCGTGCTGGGGTGCGGAGCCTGCTTCGGGCGCACCAACGACTTCAGCGATACGTGCCCAGAGTCCGCGTGCTGCACGGAACTTGGCAATTTCTTCGAACTGCTCGTCGGTGGCGGCGAAGCGGAAGGACAGCTGCTTGAGTGCTTGCTCCGGGGTGAGACCTGCAGCGGTGAGGGCACGCAAGTAATCCACACCGGCGGCGAGTGCCATGCCGACTTCTTGGGCATCGGTGGCGCCTTGGTTGGATAATGCCACACCGTCAATCATGATGGCGCGTACGTCACCTGGACGGGCTGACGCATCAACGGCCAAGGCGATAGCATCGTCGAGGCTTGTTGTGTCGCTTCCGTCGACGCGTGAGGTCAGCGGGGTAGCACCGAGTTCCACGGTGGTGGATTCAGCGACCCCGGCGGCGTCGATAAGCGCATAGAGTGCGGTGGCAGCTGCTGCGGTGTCGGTTCCGGCGTGCAGACGCAGTGGCACGAGGTCGAGGTAAACATCACCTAGCACGGTGGACAGATCATCAGCGCTGAGATCACCGGTGAGGTCGAGCACGACATTGGTTGTTCCGTTGTTCAACGCGTGCAGGATGAGTTTGTTGACATCGGCGGCTGTACCGTGTGTGCCGAAGGTTTCGGTGACGCCCCAGCCGGCACGCGAGGCATCGGACACGTATGAGCCGCGAATGAAGGGGAAGACGCCAGGGGCGGCGACTTCGTCTAGTTCGTCGGCACGGGTGTACAGCGGGTTGATGTCGATGTCGTCATAAGTGGACTTGATGAGTTTTTTCCATACATCAAGTGGGATGTCTGCGACATCCTTTTTGTACGCGGGCAAACACTCCAGCGACGGATTTGTACCAGGCTTGCTGCTTGGCATCGAAATCCTCGGGCAGAGTGTTCGGCGCACCAGACTGTGTATCAGTCACAGCGGACCTACTCCCCTTAAACCTTGAAAATTCCTCCAGTTATAGTCAAATCATGAGCACACCCGTCACCGGAGTGCTCACAATCTTTCACCAGTGTAACCCCCGTAACCTTCTCTTCGTGCGAGAAACCCCCATCACATATGCCGATATCGCCATGAGCTAGCGCAGAGACTACCCTGATTCAGGTGAGTACTTCACCAACACCCACGCCTCGTGGCCGCTCAGCAAAACTGCAGTTGCTGTGGGATTTTTTGGCTACCCTTTGTGGGGATGCTTGGGCGAGTTTTTCAGGGTTCTCAAGGGTGAAGCAATTAGGGATTGTTGCGGTATTGCTCACATTTGTGGGGGTGGTGTTTATCATAGATGTTCCGAGCATCCATCTACTGCGTTCATGGAGTGTGGCCGCAGGCCCGTGGTTTGCTGTGGTCTTTTTTGTTTTGTATGTCCTGATCACACAGCTTCCGCTCCCCCGCACCATCATGACATTTTCCAGCGGGCTGTTGTTTGGGCCGGTTGTGGGAATTGTTATCGCACTAGGAGCTACCACTGTTTCGGCGGCGTTATCGCTGTTAATTGTGCGTTTTTTGCTTGGCGATTGGATGCGGCCACGGTTGACACACCCGGCCGTGTCTGGCATTAACGAGCGACTACGCACACGGGGATGGTTAGCCATCATGTCGTTGCGCATGATTGCTGCCGTACCATTTAGTGTGCTCAATTACGCTGCGGCGTTGAGCGCGGTTCCGATGGGCGCGTTTACAATGGCAACACTTCTTGGCTCAGCCCCTGGAACCATGGCGACGGTGTTGCTTGGCGACGCCGCGACGGGCACCGGAAATCCTGCGATTTTACTGGTCAGCCTTATGCTGTTTGTGTTCGGCATGTCGGGACTTGCAGTAGATTCCAGGTTGCCAACTCGGCGCGATGTTGCGTGAGACACTCATTCGCGTGTTTCCTCCCTTGATCAAGCCCAGACGGTAGACTAAACGGAATTATCAGTGAAAATTCGCGCTTAGTTAAGGTTTTTCCTCGTCAATGTTCGCTTTGCACGCTCGGTATCGTGGCCGCGAGATCCAACGCGCCGACTATGTTCAGCGGTTTGCTACTGCACTTGCCGCCACTGATGGTGTTGAGGCGTTTCACATTCTTGATGTGGAGGACATGTGCGCCAATGTGGCCAGTGCTGCGGCGGTGACTAATGCCACGATGGCGTTGTTGTCTGCGGCGGAGTGGTCGGTGGGGATCGGTGTTATCCCTCATCGGCGGGAACATCTGGGTTCTGACGGTGTGGAATCAGCGGAACGCGTTCGAAAGCTGGCCACTGCTGCGGTGGGTAAACTCGGTAAGGCTGGGGTGGTGAAGGCGCGTATTGATGCCCGTGGTGCTGATCCTGCGCGCTACACTGCTGATATTTCTGGGGTGTTTTGCATGCTGGGGCATGTGTTGTCTAAGCGCACGTTGGAGGGCCGGGAGGCAACCTCGCTGATGCGGGCGGGGTATAACCAAAATGAAGCCGCCCAGGAGCTGGGCATCTCTAAGCAGGCGATGTCGCAGCGTCTCCAGGCGGCTGGGTGGCAAGCTGAGTCAGCGGGTTGGCACCTTGCGGTGAACCTGTTGCAGCGTGCCGAGGAACTGTAGCGGCGCGTTAGTTCTCTATCCCGTACTGGGCGTCGGGGATGTTGGGTTGCTCCGGTGATGGCATGACAGGTGCCTGTGGTGGTTCGGAATCCACCGATTTTTTTGGGCCACTGCGTTTGCTGCAGCAACGGCGGCGGCGATTTCGGGGTCGGATTCGGTGGAGAACCAGTGTTGGGTGTCTGCGTCTTGGTCCGCCAGTTCTTGGGTGCGTGCGTCCACTTCGGTGGGTTCATAGCGGAAGATGCCGTCGTCGTCTTTGTTAGCCAGTGTCTTGGCGAATTGTTCGAGGGAATCGCCAAATTGGCTGGGCACCACCCAGACTTTGTTGGCGGAGCCTTCGGCGATCTTCGGCAGCTTTCTCCAAATATTGGTAGGCCAGTACTTCAGGGGTGATTTGGGCTGCGCGGATGGCAGCGTTGACTTTCTGGATTGCCCGGGCTTCACCTTGTGCGCGGAGGAACATCCCGGCGCGTTCGCCTTCGGCACGGAGGATCACGGCTTGGCGCTCTGCCTCGGCGGCGAGGATGGCGGCGTGTTTTTCACCTTCTGCGGCAAGGATCTTTGCCTGCTTTTCACCTTCTGCGGTTTTGATGTCTGCCTCGCGCTGACCTTCGGCGTTGAGGATCATGGCGCGCTTTTCGCGGTCCGCCTTCATCTGCATTTCCATGGACTGTTGGATGGATGGTGGCGGATCAATAGCTTTGAGTTCGACGCGGCTGATGCGCAGGCCCCATTTGGTGGTGGCGGCATCTAGCTCGCCGCGTAGCCTGCGGTTAATCACCTCGCGTGAGGTGAGGGTTTCCTCCAGCGTCATGCCGCCCACGACGTCGCGAAGCGTTGCGGTGGAGATCTGTTCCACGCCGACGATGTAGTTGTCCACGCCGTAGATGGCGCGTTCCGGTTCGTTGACCTGGAATGTCACTACCGTGTCGATGGCCACAGTGAGGTTGTCTTGGGTGATCACCGCTTGTGGTGGGAAAGAAAACACGCGCTCGCGGGTATCTACTTTTGCACGGATACGGTCAATAAACGGGATGAGCAAAGTCAGCCCACCAGACACCGTGCGTGTATACCTGCCAAGGCGTTCAATAACGGCGGCTTCACCTTGCGGAATGAGGGCGACAGAGCGAGCTACCACCACAACAATCAGCAGAATTAAGACGCCGAATAAAACTGTTCCAAATGTCATTACTGTGCCTTCCATATAACTGCGGTGGCACCGTCAATGCTGATGACATTGACGGTGTCGCCCACAGCAAACGTTTCAGAGGGGTCGAGGCTGCGGGCAGACCAAATCGACCCGTCAAGGCGGATCTGTCCCCCGTGGGGGTCTACCGTTTCAATCACGGGTGCGGTGGCACCCACTAAAAGCCTGCACCGACGTATCTAACGTGGGGGCCGTCAGCAGCCTTTTTCCTCAGCATTGGGCGTAGGGAGAAAATCATGCCGATTGATGTCACACCGAATACAACGACTTCAACCCATGTCGGCACATGAGCAAGTGAGACACCAGCGGCGGCTAATGCGCCACCGGCGAGCATGAGTAGCGTGAAATCGCCAATCGCTAGTTCGCCACAGGCTAGTACCAATGCGGCAATCAACCAAATAAATACACCCACGTTTTCAAGGATACGTGGAAAAATAGCCTTACATAAGATCTGACTTGGAAACTTCTGGGATAGTAACAAAGTCGATAAGGCGCTCTACTGCGCCGATAAGTGTTGAATCGAGGTCCCGGAAGCCATTCACTGCCCCGTACACCCGGTTCCACCCCCTCCCGGGTGTCGCCCCAGCCTAATCTGCGGCATATTCCGGTTTTCCAGTCTTCGTTACGGGGAACGTCGGGCCAGGCACGCATGCCTAGTCGCTCTGGTTTCACTGCGGCCCAAATATCAATGAAGGGGTGTCCGGTGACTGCTACATGTGGCCCGACTTGTTCGGTCAGGCGTGTCTCTTTTGAGCCTGTCACTAGGTGGTCGGCAAGCACGCCTACCCTGCGCCCGGGGCCTGGTTGGAATTCCGCTAATCGTTCGGGAAGGTTGTCCAAGCCTTCCAAGTATTCGACAACCACGCCCTCTACTCGCAGGTCGTGGCCCCAGACTTTCTCCACGATCGCTGCGTCATGGATGCCTTCAACCCAGATTCGAGATGGTGCCGCGACTTTCGCTTGCACACCGGCGACTTTCCGGGAGCCGGAGTTGGAGCGGGCGGGCTGTTGTTTGGCCACAAAGCGCGTGAGCGACACGATCTGCCCATCGACCATGAAGGCACCTGTGCGGAGTTTGAACAGGTGTTGCGCGCCGTGACGATCCTCAAGGCGAACAAAATCCCCGTCATAGGTGCGTTCAAATCCCACTACAGCACCAACGTATCCGGTGGCTCGTACTTCTACCACCAGGCCGGGTTCGGCGGGAACAGTTGGATAGTCGGGGGTTTTGTTGCGTGCGTGCCCGGCGAAAATGTCACCACCGTACGGATCGTTGATGCTCATGGTTTCCTACCCTATCGGCTAAACTGGCGCGGCCATGAATTTCCGATCACACGTGTACACGCCTTTGCACAACGCTGCCATTTGGATCGCCGCGTGGCTGTATGGGCTGGAATCCTACGATGACACCGAAACAGCCCTTATTGATCTCGGTGGGGCCCCGTCCTTGGATATGTTTACTGCGCTTCGCCGTCATGCCTCTCCCCTGCTGGAGGACAATCCCACTGGCGAACCCATTGTGCGGCTGGAGTTCCCGGGTCCGGGTGATGCGCCACACCTTCCCGCAGTTAGCGACGCCGCGCTGGCTGCCCAGCACAGCGGAGCATTGGTGTTTGCCTCACCCGTCCCCAATGAGCAGGTCGTGATTACTCCACCGCTGGATAATCCCCGTTGGTTTCATCTCGCTGATGCTCTGCCAAGCCCCTATATTCCCACCCCGGGTGAGGCAGACCTAGAGCTCAGCGAGGCTATCCGCCGTGCCGCGACGCTTATCGACGCCCGCGGCTACCGCAGCGATGCTCTCGCTAATCCGCGACTCATCGTTGGTATGGTGGGCGACACCTATGATCTTTCAGGTTTGCCTGATGCCACACCACAGCGAACACTAAAATTACTTGCCCGAGCCGACCACATCAGTGCCATCATTGAGGCTGTGATCAGCTACAGCGGTGATCACAGCCTTGATGCTGAGTTATTGGCGTTAACCCGACCGATCAGGCACGCCCGCATCGCGGCTGTGAACTACGCGGTGGCCGAGTGGGGTCGTCTCAAGCGCTGAGGTGGAGTACAGCACTGCGTGTCACAGGGGTGCTCCGTTAACGGAGCACCCTTTCAGCTGGTGCTGTACCGAGGGCGGCGTGGAGGGGCGGCGTCGATAAGTTCCTTGACCAGCTCCACCACCATGGATGCGAAATGCGGAGTTGGTCCGGCAGTTCGGGTGCGTTCAATGTACATGCCCAGTTGTTCCGCCTCCTCTGCGAGCTCCGAATCCAAATCCCACACCACTTCAATGTGGTCAGAGATGAACCCTATGGGACACACAACTGCCGCTGGATAACCAGAGGAGTGAATATCAGCGACGTGGTCTACGATGTCCGGTTCCAGCCACGGCACGTGCTCAGGACCGGACCGAGATTGCCAGACCACATCGAACTCTGTGATTCCCAACTGCTGAGCCACCAGAGCTGCGGATTCCTGAACCTGACGTGAGTACAGTGCGCCGTCGGCGTCAATACCTGAGGTGTGATCTGCAGACATGGGAATAGAGTGGGCGGTGAAAATAAGCCTAGCGTTGTCGCACACGTCGTCTGGTAGATCGGCGAAAGCCTCTTGGACGGCCTCCGTCATTGCTTCGATATAGAGCGGGTGGTCATAGAACTGACGGAGCTTGATGAACTCAATGTCATTCAACCCCTGATTCTTGAGATGCTGACGCATAGCATCAATGTCTTCGTCGTACTGCCTGCAGCCTGAGTACCCTGCCCACGCCGAGGTGGCGAACACTAGTGCGCGGCGCACCCCTGCCTTTTCCATCTCGACAGCGGTATCTGCAGCGAGGGGGTGCCAGTTTCTGTTGCCAAAGTACACTGGCAGATCAAGCCCTTGGGCTTTCAACTCCGCTTGAACGTTGGCGATGATCTCGCGATTCAGTTCGTTCAGAGGACTGACTCCACCAAAATGGTGGTAATGCACTTCAACTTCATCCAAACGTTCTGGGGGCACTCCTCGCCCGCGTGTGACGTTTTCTAAAAATGGACGCACATCCTCATGACCCTCGGGACCACCAAAAGATAAAAATAACAATGCATCAAAAGTTGGAGGCATAGGGAACACAATACCCAACACCGACCTTCAAGTGAGAACCACGCACGGCGGTGTTGGGTTAGTTAGATCAAACGCACTGCATACGGGCTCATACCGGTCCACCGCACAGGAGAAACCTGCACCTGAGAGCCAGACTGTGGAGCTTCCAGCATCTGGCCGTCACCAAGATAAATGGCCACGTGGTCCTCGGCATTGGGGCCGTAGAAAATCAGGTCACCGCGCTGTATCTCATTCGGTGAGATTTTAGTGCCACGTTCATACTGATAACCCGTGTAATGTGGCAATGCAATGCCGACACCGGCGAAGGCATACAGCACTAGCCCGGAACAGTCGAAGCCGACCTTATTGTAATCGCCGAAGGAATCGGCAACGCCGCCGTCGCGGATACCCTGAGTCGGGCCACTGGCGTTACCTCCGCCCCAAGCGTATGGCAGCCCCACCTGGGACTGTGCGCGTGCAATGACGGCCTCGATTTTCTCTTCCTTTGATCCGCTGACGCTCGCAGACGCATCGCTGGTAACGGTGTCGAGAGTGCTCAGCGAGGAGCTGCTACTACCGGTGGCCGCATCATCCTGTTGGTTGTCCTGTTGAGGGCCTTGCAAGGCTGCGATGGTGGCATCGTCAGCATCCAAGTCCGTGGGGTACGGGCTGTCCAGATTGGTGTGATCCGGTGATAGCTCGGCAATCTTGGCTGCCGCATCAGCCGCGGCGGCCGTTGCAGCATCGTGGTGCTGTTGCGCTTGCTGAGCTTGGGTTGTCTTTTCTTGTGTATCAGTGCGCGCACGTTCGGCCTCATCAGCGGCGGTACGCGCCCGCTCTTCAGCATCTGATTTATGTGCGTCGTTTGCTGTTGCTGCAGCGTCCGCCTCGGCGTCCGCACGGGCCTGGGCATCAGCCTGGGTTTGTTCGGCATCGTGGCGAGCTTTCTCCGCAGCTGCAGCCTCAGCTTCGGCACGCTCCCGCTCTTCCTTGGCTTTCTGATAATCCTGATATTCCTTGCGCTGATTATTCAACGTGTCGGACGTGGACTTGGCGGCATCAAGCTTCTTCTGCGCGTCGTCGCGCTGCGCCATTAGGTTCTTCAGAGATGCGGTGCGCTGCTCAATCAGGCGAGAATTTTCATTAATGGCATTCTGTGCCGCTTCTTTGGCCCTGAGCAGCTTGCGCCTCGCGTTGTTCTGCCAGCTTGCTGGCTTCTCGCAGCTGTGATTCTTTGTTGGCTTTGTCAGTGCGCAGGTGATCGAGGTGGTCGATGATGGCGCGTTGCTTGGCAATGTTGGTGCGTAGGTAGGTTTGTCGGTCAAGGGCATCGTTGGAGTGTTTGGTCCCCGCGACCCCTGACACGCCCGGATTGGAGGCACCCTTGCGGTAGGCAGAGCGTGAAAACTCGTCGAGCCGCTGCTGCGCCTGGGTCATCTGGTTTTGTACGTCGTCGAGTTCCTGGCGGGCGGCGCGGGCAGCTTGGCGGGCTTGCTCTGCGGATGCTTGAGCATCATGGAGGTCAACAAGGGCTTTGTTGACCGCTTCCCGCAATCCGCCCATTTCGATTTTCCAGGCGACTGATGTCGTTCTGGGTGTTGCTGAGTGTATTGGCCAACTGTGCGACGTTGCGCGAGTTTGTGTTCACATTGCTTTCCGCCGTGGCGATTTCCGAATCATCTGGATTGACGGGCTGCGCCAACCCTGCCTCAGGTGATGCGATTGTCGCGGTCAGTATTGTGCTGCTCAGTGCAATGGCAATCAGCCGCCGAGTGAATCGCGTGCGTGCCACGAAAACTCCTTTTATGTGAACCAAATAAAAGCCCGCCCACGAGGTTGATTGTCTGCGTCGAATAAGCAGCTGCCTCACGTCTGGTGGTGCGTGGCATGCTTCCCCACGTGCCCGCTGCACACCATGATGTGCGGTTTAGCGTGGTTATCGACGTCACAAACCAACCCCGTGAGCCGACATTCTTAACAATAGTCCACTTTCACAACAAACAACACTTCAATCTCATTAGTCACACAAGTAAAGGCCAACACCATGCCATCCAGAGGATGGTAGATATGGTGCTGGCCTGCGCGGTTAACAAAAAAATCACAGACTATGAAGTCTGTCACATAGCCAAGGACCCCTTTAGACGTGCAGACTTTTCAGATGCGCGTACACGCAACGTCAAGCTCAAAAACGTGCACACGACTGCTGCAACGATCACCAGACATAGGCCGACAGTGACCAGCCCCCATGGGGTGGAATCGCTACTCACACTGGCCACATAGTTGTCCACGGCACTGACATAGTCTGGATTCCCCAACAGATCCCATTGCGCCAATTCAACGGTCTTACGAGAGTACTGATCGCTTACAATCGCCCCACTTCCCGGCGCCCGCACAATGATGGTGTTGATATTGGTGGTGTCGAGCAGCTCTTGGGCAATGTCCCTGAGGTCGGCGGTCTGAGCTGGAGTTTCATCGAGTGCAACGAAGCCAAAAGAACCCCGACCTTGGTTTTCCGCGTTGGCCAGGATGGTGGCGATATCCTGTTCCGCTCCTGGATGTTCTCGTCCATACGCCCCGAGCACAACGGAGTCGTCGTTGAGTTGGGCGGCGAGTTCGTCGATGTTGTATTGTTCGGGGATCAACCTGGAACCTTCCGGGGATGCATTCGGGTAGAGGCGTCGTCATGCGGCACCATGTGCCACATGACGCATGGCGGTTCTATTTTAGTGGGGTCCGGGTGAGCGTGGCGATTGAGGGACACGGTGTCGTGTTACGCCTTGGCGCGCGTGGGTGCCGGAGGTGCAAGATTGACGATTACTGCTGTTGATGGGGGTTATCTTTCCCTTAATCGGGGGTATTTTTAAGGGCGTAAGCCGCAAAATTCCGCAACAGAACGCTTGTACTGTTAAGATAATAGCAAACGATCATGAGGATTCATCCTGGGGTTTCCTTCAGGCGGAATCACCATGATGCCCTTCGCGGGTGTCCGTTTACGCACTGATCACGCACCGATTCCAGCCACATCAAGGATTTGCTGGTGTGTGACTCACCCTAGTTTTTAAGGAAGTGGAGCTAACTGTGACCGATAGCAAAAACTCCTTCAACGCCAAAAGCACACTGGAAGTTGGCGAGAAGTCTTATGAGTACTTCGCGCTGAGCGCTGTGCCTGGTATGGAGAAGCTGCCCTATTCGTTGAAGGTTCTCGGGGAGAATCTTCTGCGCACCGAGGACGGCGCGAACATCACCACAGAGCATATTGAGGCTATTGCCAACTGGGATCCCACTGCAGAACCAAGCATTGAGATCCAGTTCACCCCGGCCCGGGTGTTGATGCAGGACTTTACTGGTGTCCCTTGTGTGGTTGACCTTGCCACCATGCGTGAAGCGGTGAAAACTCTTGGCGGTGACCCCGACAAGGTGAACCCGCTGAACCCCGCAGAGATGGTGATTGACCACTCGGTAATCATTGAGGCTTTCGGCAACTCTGACGCTTTGTCCACCAACGTCGACATTGAATACGAACGCAATGAAGAGCGTTATCAGTTCCTGCGGTGGGGATCCAAGGCGTTTTCCAACTTCCGCGTAGTGCCGCCTGGAACCGGCATTGTGCACCAAGTGAATATTGAAAACCTCGCCCGCGTGGTGTTTGACAATAATGGCCTCGCCTACCCGGATACGTGCATTGGTACCGACTCCCACACCACCATGGAAAACGGTCTGGGTATTCTCGGCTGGGGCGTGGGTGGCATTGAGGCAGAGGCCGCTATGCTGGGTCAGCCGGTGTCCATGCTGATCCCCCGCGTTGTTGGCTTCAAACTGACTGGTGAAATCCCAGCCGGCGTTACTGCCACCGATGTGGTGTTGACCATTACGGAAATGCTGCGCGAGCACGGCGTGGTCCAGAAGTTTGTGGAATTCTATGGCTCTGGCGTGAAGGCTGTGCCGCTGGCCAACCGCGCCACCATTGGCAACATGTCTCCTGAGTTCGGCTCGACGTGTGCCATGTTCCCCATCGACGAGCAGACCACCAAGTACATGCGCCTGACCGGTCGATCTGAAGAACAGATTGCATTGGTTGAAGCTTACGCCAAGGCTCAGGGCATGTGGCTGGATGAGAACACCCCTGAGGCGACGTACTCCGAGTACCTTGAGCTGGACCTTTCCACGGTGGTACCCTCCATCGCCGGTCCGAAGCGTCCCCAGGATCGTATTTGCTCTCGGAGGCCAAGCAGCAGTTCCGCACTGACCTGCCGAACTACCTGGGCGAAGACGGCACATTTGAGCCGGTAGACCTGGGCCCGGCTGGCGAACCTAACTACAATTCCTCCCGCGCAGGCCACGGCGAATCCGCAGCAGAGGGTGTCGACGGCCGTGCCTCCCGCCCGGTGGTTGTTCACTCCCCGCGGGGCGGCGAGTACACGCTGGATCACGGCATGGTGGCCATCGCCTCCATCACCTCATGTACCAACACCTCCAACCCCTCGGTGATGATTGGTGCCGGCTTGATCGCACGCAAGGCCAACGAAAAAGGACTGAAGGCAAAGCCGTGGGTCAAGACCATTTGCGCCCCTGGTTCCCAGGTTGTGGATGGCTACTACAAGCGCGCTGACCTGTGGAAGGATCTGGAGGCTTTGGGCTTCTACCTCGCAGGCTTCGGATGCACCACCTGTATTGGTAACTCTGGTCCGCTCCCCGAGGAAGTCTCCCAGGCCATCAACGAGTATGACCTCACCGCCACGGCTGTACTGTCAGGCAACCGCAACTTTGAGGGCCGCATCTCCCCCGATGTGAAGATGAACTACTTGGCCTCCCCGATTATGGTCATTGCCTACGCCATTGCGGGCACCATGGACTTTGATTTTGCTACCCAGCCTTTGGGCCAGGATCAGGACGGAAACGACGTCTTCCTGACCGACATTTGGCCATCCACCGAGGAAATTGAGGCGACCATCGAGTCCGCAATTTCCCGTGAACTCTACGAAGCAGACTACGCCGATGTGTTCTTGGGTGATGAAACTTGGCAGAACCTGCCTACCCCAGAGGGCAAAACCTTCGATTGGGATGAGAAATCCACCTACATCCGTAAGGCACCGTACTTTGATGGCATGACCATGGAACCAGAACCGGTCACGGACATCAAGGGTGCCCGTGTACTGGCCAAATTGGGCGACTCGGTGACCACAGACCACATCTCCCCCGCCTCCTCCATCAAACCCGGTACCCCTGCGGCGCAATACCTGGATGAGAACGGCGTTGCCCGCAACGACTACAACTCCCTGGGATCCCGTCGTGGCAACCACGAAGTAATGATGCGTGGTACTTTTGCCAACATTCGCCTTCAAAACCAGCTGGTGGATGTCGCCGGTGGCTACACGCGCGACTTCACCCAGGACGGCGGGCCGCAATCCTTCATTTTCGATGCCTGCGAGAACTACAAAAAAGCCGGCATCCCACTGGTTGTCCTCGGCGGCAAGGAATACGGCACGGGTTCGTCCCGCGACTGGGCCGCCAAGGGCACAAACCTGCTGGGTGTCAAAGCGGTGATCACCGAATCCTTCGAGCGCATTCACCGCTCCAACCTGATCGGAATGGGCGTTATCCCGTTGCAGTTCCCCGCCGGTGAATCTCACGAGTCACTGGGGCTGGATGGCACGGAGGTCTTTGATATTGAAGGCATCGAAGAACTCAACAACGGCGTCACCCCCAAGACCGTGAAAGTCACTGCCACCAAGGACAACGGTTCTGTTGTGGAGTTCGATGCGGTGGTTCGCATCGACACGCCTGGCGAGGCCGACTACTACCGCAATGGTGGTATTTTGCAGTTCGTGCTTCGAAACATGGCGAAAAGCTAAACTCGGCTTAACCAGTTGGGCATAGCCCCGCCGAAGCATCCCCGTGGGGGCTGGCTACCTCAGCCCCCACAGTTTTTGTGCACCATCACCAGAGGAGGACCGTGTTGTGCCTAAGGTCAGCAGTTCAGACTTGACGCAGCGCCGCAAAGACATCCTTGAAGGTGCGCGTAGGTGCTTTGCCGAGCATGGTTACGAGGGGGCGACGGTGCGTCGCCTAGAGGAAGCCACAGGCAAGTCTCGTGGCGCAATCTTCCATCATTTTGCCGATAAGGAAAACCTTTTCCTCGCGCTAGCCCGCGAGGATTCCCGCCGCATGGCTGATGTTGTTGCTCGGGAAGGATTGGTGGAAGTGATGCGCGACATGCTCGCCCACCCGGAACGCTACGATTGGTTGCTGACCCAGTTGGAAATCACCCGACTACGGCGCACCGATCCCTGTCTTTCCAGGCCCGCTGGCAGGAACACCAAGCCATTCTTGACGATGCCGTGCACCGCCGCCTGCAATCCAACGCTAATGCAGGCCGCATGCGCACTGATGTCCCCGTTGAGGTTTTACACACGTTCCTTGAAACCGTCATGGATGGTTTCATCTCTCGCATGGCCTCAGGAGCCTCGACGAAAAACTTGACTCAAGTGCTGGATCTTGTGGAAGATTCGGTCCGCAGTAATCGCCGCTAGCTGCGATTTTCTAGTGCTGATACCATACCGACTAGACTGCTCGGTATGGTTTCTCTTCTCTTGGTGTCTCCACGACACGGTGCGGACGTTGCTGCGGCCGAATACCAGGATTTTCTTCACGCAACCGGCCTCACACCACAGGAACTTACTCACCGCATGCTGGATTCGGAAACCGCCTCCATCGGACCGCTTTCCGGCTTCGATGGGGTCATTGTGGGCGGTAGCCCATTCAATGTCACCACAGCACACTACTCCACCGAGCAACAGCACGTTCACGCACAATTGGCCACGCTCATCGACGCCCCTATCCCCGTGATGTTCATCTGCTTCGGTGCCAGCCTGGTCGCACATCTCAAAGGTGGAAAGGTTGGGCGCACTCACCCGGAAGAGTCCAGTACCTCCATCGTCGAACTGACCCCTGAGGCCATAGCTGACCCACTTATGGCATCCCTGCCCACTCGCTTTGAAGTACTCACTGGTCACACGGAAAACGTTGTGGCGTTACCATCGTCAGCAACGCTTCTTGCTACCGGGCCCAACTGCCCGATCCAGCTGTATCGCGCCAACGACACGACATGGGCATCCCAGTTTCATGCTGAAATGGACGCGGCTGCGCTGGAAACTCGTATGCGTTTTTATTTTGACTATGGCTACTTCTCCCCCGAGGATTTTGATAGTATCGTCGCCAGCATAAAAACAGTAGATACCCGCTACTCACATCAGATACTGCGTAACTTTGTGGCCCACTGCGAGGAGCTTGGCCGCATCACATCACCTAGGACGGACTCGCCTGACCATGCCAACACCCCAGCTGCCATTCCTGCTCCTTAGCACCCGTCCAGAACGTGAGGCGGTTACTGCGGAATATCACTCTTTCCGCACTATTATGGACCTCTCCCCCGAGGAGCTCGTGCAGATCCGGGTCAACGAAACATCACTGCCTGACATTGATTTTTCTGATTATTCTGGAGTGATTCTTGGGGGCGGCCCATTTAACGCCAGTGATGAGGATAAGTCCGATAATCAACGCCGCGTGGAGTCCGAGCTCATTGCGCTTATTCGCAGAATCATTGACCAGGATTTTTCCGCTGTTTGCCACGTGTTATGGCATTGGTTTGGTCGCGTTAGCACTTGATGCACCGCTGAGCCGCACCTATAACGAAACCCCCTCATGTATCACGGTCTTCGTTACCGACGAAGCAAAGGATGATCCACTGTTCGCGGGGATGCCTGACTCCTTTTCCACCCTGGTTGGCCATGTCGAGGCTGCCGATGCGGTACCCGATGGTGCCGTGCATCTGGTGCGTGGCCAGGCATGTCCGATTCAGATGTACCGCCTCAACAACAATGTCTACGTTACGCAATTTCATCCAGAGCTAGAACCGGAGACATTTGCCCAGCGCCTACGTATTTATCGCGACAACGGCTATTACGATCCCAGCGAGTACCACCGCATCGCCGACGAGGCTTTTTCGCGCCGACCTCACAGTGGATAATCTGTTGCTCCAAAATTTCCGGTCACGGTATCAGCGCGCTAGCTAAACAGGTCGGCGACTGGGGTGTCGCCGTCGCAAAACTCCAGTACGCGGGCATCGCCTTGCGGCACGTGCTTGGCAGTCGCAGCAGCTGCTGCGACCTGGGCGACTAACTCACGGGAAGTCGTACCGCCAGAAGACTTGGTGCTGTCAAAGACCTTCACTCCACCTGCGGCGTTGTGGTTGAGGGTTGTTGGCCCGAGGATGATGCTCTCCAGGGGTGAATCAAGTAGCGCCTCATCAGCTACGCGCTTGGCCAGCGCGTAGTGGTACAGCGGGTGTTTTTGTTCAAAGAAGTCAGTCAACGATCCCACAAAGCTCACCATGATGTAGCGCGGCGGGGTGCTCGCGCGTGTCGCGGCGTTGATAGACGCTATAGCCGCATCGCGGTCAATGGCATACGTAGCATCCGGCCCACCCTTACCGCCAGCGCCAGCTGACCAGACCACCACATCAGTGTCAGCAAGAAGTTCGTCCCAAGCAACAGCATCCAAGACTGCGATGTCGGCGACCTTAGCTGTTGCCCCTGTTTGTTCAACCTCTGCGACATGGTCTGGGTTGCGTACCACCGAGGTCACGTCAAAGCCGTGGTTTACCAAGAGCGGGGCGAGAAAAAGCGCCACATGCCCATGACCACCGATGATTATTGCCTTCTTGTGTTCTGACATAGCCCCCACTATGACAGAAAACGCGGGTTCGCGCTCACTTCTTAACAAGGAGCAGTGTGAACCCGCGTATGAGACAGCGGCGAGGATGTTAGGTGAGGAACGTGCCGCTGCCGTCAGCCCAGTAGTAGCCGTCGACATGCCACCTGTATTCGGTGTTCTCACGGGCCTCACCTAAGAAGGCGCAGCCGGTGGAGTATGGTTCAACAACGAATTCCTTGACCGGTCCTTGTCCTGGAACACGTGGTGAGAGGTGGACTTTTGCTGAGCCGCCGTTCTGCGTGGTTACACAGAACTGGTTGTGGTCGTCGCGGTAATTCACAGTGACGATTCCGCCGAGATCGACAGGGAACTTTGTTTGCGCAGAGACAGCTGGCGTCATGAGCGCAGTCGCTGCGGCAACCGATGCACCCACCACTGCGGCCTTATAAAGCATTTTCTTAGGCATCTTTAGATCCTTTCTCCCCAATATGGTCGGTAACGAAAACCCCGGCCTATAGCCCCACATAGTGCTACAATCCCGATCCTTTACCGGCGCCGCAGTTTTCTTTATGTTGCTGTAGATGCTCTTTTATTGTGACCCGTTTTGAACAAAGCATCAAGCGTTTTTATGAAAAAAATGAGGTCGAATAATAGCTACTTTTACCCTCGGACATTTATTAGCAAAAGTACTATAAAGGAAGCACACAATATAATTGCATCGTGAAATGGAATGTTAAAGTGTAGTGCTACACATAAAAGCACCTTTACCATTTCGTAAGGTAAACAATCTTCTACTTTGAATTTAATTAGATAGACGCACCACAAAAGGGGTACTTATGTGACTTAACCCTCGCGATAAAAAGGATAGTGCTTAGGTCACAGGGGTGAGTTCCTAACAAGTGTTAAGCTACGCAAGCTCGACAATCTCCATGTAATCGTCATTCCACAGGTCTTCTACACCATCTGGCAATATAATCACGCGCTCTGGGTTCAGCGCCTTCACTGCACCAGGGTCATGGGTGACCAAGACAATCGCACCTTTATAGGTACGCAGGGCGTCGAGAACTGTTCACGGGAGATGGGATCAAGGTTGTTGGTTGGTTCGTCAAGAAGCAGGACATTAGCTCGAGACGACACTAACGCTGCCAAGGCCAGTCGAGTTTTCTCACCACCGGATAGTGTGCCAGCAGGCTGCTGCAGCTGCTCTCCGGAGAACATGAATGCACCTAGCAGGCCGCGCAGGTCCTGTTCGCCAGCGTCAGGGCAGGCGCGGATAGTGTTTTCCCACACTGAGGCCTCTGGGTCAATCGTGTCGTGTTCCTGCGCAAAGTATCCGATTTTGAGCCCATGCCCAGACACAATGCCGCCCTCGCCGTCGGTGCGTTCTACTCCGGCGAGGAGCTTCAATAACGTGGTTTTACCTGCACCGTTAAAGCCCAACACAACAACACGGGAACCACGATCAATAGCTAAGTCAACGCCCGCAAATACCTCCAGAGAACCATACATTTTAGTCAGTCCCGTCGCGTTCAACGGGGTTTTTCCGCACGGCGAGGGTTCGGGGAAAGTAATATGCGCTACTCGGTCAGCAATCCGCACCTCGTCCAGTTCGCCCATGAGCTTGTCGGCGCGCGCAACCATTTGCTTCGCAGCGGCTGCCTTCGTGGCCTTTGCCCCCAACTTCGCCGCTTGTTTGCGTAACGCGCTGGCCTTCTTTTCAGCGTTGGCGCGTTCCCGACGGCGCCGCGCCTCGTCTGTCGCTCGAGCGTCCTGGTATTGCGCCCAGCCCATGTTGTACACGTCGGCTTCACCGCGCACGGCATCTAGGAACCAGACCTTGTTGCACACGGCATCAAGAAGTTCAACGTCGTGGGAAATCATGATCAAACCACCCTCGTGCTTGGATAGAAAATCGCGCAGCCAGGTGATGGAATCGGCGTCAAGGTGGTTGGTGGGTTCATCAAGAAGCAGTGTTGTGGTGGATTTACCCGAGCCACCGGAGGCGGAAAATAAGATTCGCGCCAGTTCAACACGGCGTCGTTGGCCGCCTGAGAGCGTGGAAAGTTGCTGGTCTAAAATGCGTGCGGGCAGCCCCAGGGCGTCGCAAATTCGGGCGGCTTCTGAGGATGCCTCGTACCCGCCAAGCTGGTGGTATTGTTCCTCCAACCGAGAGTACTTTCTGATCGCAGCATCGCGCTTGCGGTCATCGGTGGTGGTTTCCATAACCTCCTGCTGACGCTCCATGGATGCCATGATCTGCTCCAAACCCCGCGCCGACAGGACGCGGTCACGCGCCGATTGCTCCAGATTGCCTTCCCTGGAATCCTGCGGCAGGTACCCCACCGGACCAGACCGTGTCACTGACCCCCCATACGGCTCAGACTCACCAGCCAAAATCCGCATTGTTGTGGTTTTGCCTGCACCGTTGCGACCAACAAGCCCAATACGGTCACCAGGTTGTACCCGCAGATGCTGGCCAGGCGCATGAAGCAGAGTACGGGCACCCACGCGGACTTCACAATCATTGGTCACAATCACGATCAGACAGTTTAGCCGAACCATGCTCGCAGGCAGCGTATGCTGTAGCACAACCCGGTAGCTAAGGAGGCCCGCCTATGGATGTTGACCTCATCGTCGTCGGACTTGGCCCCGCCGGTGCAGCCCTCGCGTATCGTGCAGCCACACACTACGGCTGGCGCGTTCTGGGCATCGACCCAACCACTAGCTGGGATAAGACGCTGGGCATCTGGGTTAGCGACATTCCCACGTGGCTTGCGCACCTTCCAGTCATCCGAAGCACCCCCGCCGCACACGCACTGAGTAGGCATAACCTCGGGCAGGAGTACGCCGTCATTGATACAGCAGCTTGGCGAGCGGCACTTGTCACCTTCCCCACCCTCTGCGCTGACGCCACCATTATCGACGCCCACACCGTCACCACACAGGGCACTACCTACCGAGCACGCTGGGTTATCGACGCCCGCGGCCCTCTCCCCGACCCGTCCCTACCAGTGCAACAGGCGCTCGGCACGTTTGTCGATGCCCCTCCACCAACGCCACCTGGATGGACCTGCGTCCCATCAGTGAGGATTACCCACCCACATTCCTCTACGCAGTCCCCACCCCACACGGAATGCTCCACGAGGAAACCATCCTCATCACTGCAGCACCTGTTGCCTGGGGCGAGCTGGAATCACGGCTTTGCGCCCGCGGTGTCACCGCCTGCGGGCGGATCGAACACGTCCTGTTTTCATTGGGTAGTGCGCCATACCGGGGTCCCGCCATTCCCTTCGGCGCACGGGCGGGTTTTATTAACCCAGTGACTGGGTACAGTGTTGGCACTGCTTTGAGGCTTGTCGACGCCACCCTAGACGCGCTTTCCACACACCGATCTCTCCCCTGGCATTCAATCGGCTTCCGATGCGATCAGTGGCTGCTTCGCCGCGCGCAAACAGTCTTACTGAGCCTTACCGCAACGGAACAGTGCACCTTCCTTGAGCTGCTTTTTCAGCTTTCCCCCGCACAGCAACAACGCTTCCTCCAGCTTGGATGCTGGCGTGGAAGCGTTGCCGCCATGATAAGAATGTTCCGCGCCGCAAGCCCTGCGCTCAAGCGGCGCTGCCTGCGCATGATTGCCTAAACCGAGAATCCCAGGGCGCGGAGTTGTTCGCGCCCATCTTCGGTAATCATGTGGGGACCCCACGGTGGCATCCATACCCACTTCAGCGTGAGTTTCGAGGCGATACCGTTCATCACCACAGCATTCTGTGCTTGGTCTTCCAGCACATCTGTCAGTGGACAGGCAGGCGACGTCAGCGTCATCTCAACGACAGCTTCCGTATCATTTTCAATCCAAATGTCATAGACCAAGCCCAGATCCACAACGTTAATGCCCAGTTCCGGGTCAATCACGTCGCGCATGTATTCTTCAACATCTGCGGCTAGAGCAAGATCCTTGTCGGACTGCTCCGGCTTGACTTTATCCTCCAACTGGTCGCTACGGTCCTCAGGCAGCTCATGTTCTTCAATCATTTATCCTCCAAAGCGTCGGCTGTTGCAGCCTGAAAAGCTTTCCATCCTAACAATGCACATTTCACGCGCGCCGGGTATTGGGAAACCCCAGAAAACGCCACCCCATCGCCAATGATCTCTTCATCGCCGTCCACCTGTCCACGGGAGGTAATCATGCGCTCAAATTCGGCAGCTTGTCCATCGCTTCCTCCACTGGGCGGCCGACAATTTCCTCGGCCATCACCGAAGTGGATGCCTGGCTAATTGAGCATCCCTCTGCTTCATAGGACACGTCGTCCACGATAGTGCCGTCGGCGGACAGTTTTACTCGAAGCGTCAGTTCGTCTCCACAAGACGTATTGACGTGGTGCACTTCAGCATCGAAGGGGTCGCGCAGCCCACGATGTTGTGGATGCCTGTAATGGTCCAGAATGACCTCTTGATACATCTGTTCTAACTTCATCGCGCAACTCCGAAAAATTCCTGAGCCTTGGTGATCGCATGAACGAGTGCATCAATCTCCTCACGTGTGTTGTACAGGTAAAAGGATGCACGTGCGGTGGCTTGAGCACCTACGGCGCGGTGCACGGGCCACGCACAATGGTGGCCAACGCGGATAGATACACCGTAATCGTCAAGCACCTGTCCCAGGTCATGCGGGTGAATACCATCAACGACAAAGCTCACTGCGCTTCCACGCTGTTCGGCTGTGGTGGGACCAATAATGGTGAGACCGTCAATACCTTGCAGTTGTTCCAAGGCGTACACAATGAGGTCGTGCTCGTGCGCTGCAACAGCCTCCATCCCTACACCATTAAGGAACTCTGCTGCAGCCGCCAATCCAACGACCTGGCTGGTCATTTGGGTCCCAGCTTCAAAGCGTTGTGGTGGTTCGGTAAACGTGCTCCCCTCCATGGTCACTTTTTCGATCATGGAGCCGCCTGTCAAAAATGGCGGAAGCTCTTTCAGCAGCGGATCACGCGCGTAAAGCACGCCCACGCCGCTGGGGCCGCACATCTTGTGCCCGGAAAACGCAGCAAAATCTACACCTAAATCGTGGAAATTCACCGGCATGTGTGGAACTGACTGGCAAGCATCCAACACTGTTAAAGCATTGACGCTACGTGCTCGGCGCACAATCTCTGCAACATCAGCAACAGCACCAGTCACATTTGACTGATGGGTAAACGCCACAACCTTAACCGTATCGTCGAGTTCCAAGGAATCCAGGTCAATACGGCCATCATTAGTCAGCCCATACCATTTCAACGTCGCGCCAGTTCTACGGCACAATTCTGCCATGGAACCAAGTTGGCGTGGTGCTCTAGTTCCGTGACCACGACGGTGTCCCCAGCCTGAACACGGTGGGCACCCGCGCGGTCGTCGCCAAGTACAAACGCAACAAGGTTGAGCGCCTCCGTTGCATTTTTGGTAAACACCAGTTCATCTGAATCTGCGCCGACAAAATCAGCGATGGTCACGCGTGCCTTTTCGTAGGCATCGGTAGCTTCCTCGGCCAATGAATAAGCTCCACGATGCACAGGTGCATTGGTACTCAGGACAAAATTCTCCTCGGCGCGCCAGACCACTTCTGGGCGTTGCGATGTCGCACCAGAGTCCAGGTACACCAGCGGGTTACCATGGCGGACTGTGCGGGCGAGGATGGGAAACTGCGCCCGCACAGCATCAACGTCTAGAAAGTTAGCGTTGGTCATCACAGGAAACGATCGTAGCCGTGTTCTTCCAGCTGGTCGGCAAGCTCAGGACCACCCGACGTGACGATCTTGCCGTCAGCAAACACGTGAACAAAATCAGGCTTCACATAGTTCAAGATGCGCTTGTAGTGGGTAATCATCAGCACGCCACCATCGTTGCGCTCTTTGTAGTTATTAATACCGGCGGACACAACCCGCAACGCATCAACGTCCAGGCCCGAGTCGGTCTCGTCCAACACCGCGAACTTTGGCTTTAGCAAACCAAGTTGCAGAATTTCGTGGCGTTTCTTCTCGCCGCCGGAGAAACCTTCATTGACAGAACGCTCGGAAAAAGCCTTATCAATAACCAACTCATCCTGGGCTTCACGGACTTCCTTCACCCACTCGCGCAGCTTCGGGGCTTCGCCTCGGACGGCAGTCGCTGCAGTACGCAGGAAGTTTGCCATGGATACGCCAGGGACTTCGATCGGGTACTGCATAGCCAGGAATAAACCTGCTTTAGCGCGCTCATCAACGTCCATGTCCAGCAGATTTTCACCATCAAGCAGGACTTCACCGCCGGTGACTTCATACTTCGGGTGGCCTGCCAGCGTGTAAGACAGGGTTGACTTGCCAGATCCATTGGGACCCATGATGGCATGGGTTTCGCCCGAGTTAATGGTCAGGTTGACGCCTTTGAGAATTTCTTTCGGCTCAGTGGACTCATCGGTTGGGCGAACCTGGGCGGTGAGGTTGCGAATTTCAAGAGTGCTCATAGTGTTCCTTTTGAAGAATATGGGTAAGGCATGCGGCACGCAGGCTACAGCTGAGTGCCTTCAAGTTCTGCGGCGACGCGGTGTTCAAGTTCCTCGCGCACGGTCGGAATGGGAATACGGTTGATCACTCAGAGAAGAATCCACGCACAATCAAACGGCGGGCCTGCTCTGTGGAGATACCACGTGAGCACAGATAAAACAGCTGCTCGTCATCAAAGCGTCCCACTGTGGCCGCGTGCCCTGCACCGGTGATTTCGCCCGTCTCAATTTCCAGGTTCGGCACGGCATCGGCGCGGGCACCATCCGTGAGCACAAGGTTACGGTTGGTTTCGTACGTGTCAGTGCCTTGCGCGTTGGACCGAATCAACACATCGCCAACCCAGGCGGTGCGGGCTTCCGGCAGTGTGGAACTAGCATCACCCTGCAATGCGCCTTTGTACAGGACATTGGAGCGACAATTCGGAACGGCATGGTCCACAAGAAGACGCTGTTCGAAAAACTGCCCGGTGTCGGCGAAGTAGACACCTAACAGTTCAGCATCACCACCTGGCGCGGTGAATTTCACCTGTGGAACGAGTCGCACGACACCGCCACCGAAGCAGGCAACATTGTGGCGGAATACTGAATCGCGTCCCAGGACAGCGCGTTCGCTGGCCAGATGCACGGCATCATCGTTCCAGTCTTCGTGAATGACAACTGTCAGTCGAGCGTTGTCTCCAATCAGGTATTCGTGGTTGTCGGCATGCGTACCAGAGCCGACAAAGTGGAGGTTGACTACAGCTTCAGCGCCTTCTTCCACCTCGATGACAAGAGCACCAAGGTGGTTACGTCATCGCCACGACCAGTGACTGTGACGGTGACGGCATCAGTGTTGACGGTGTTTTTAGCAAACTTGAGTAGTTGCCCGCCTTTCATGGCGCTCCATGCTTGTGCGGAAACACGGTCAACGGGTGCTCCTGCACGGCCAAGGCGTGGGTCACCAACAGCGAGCGCTTCGGTGGTGACCCCGTTGGCGGTCTCAGGGATATCGAAGCGAACGTCGGGTGCCTCGACAGGAGCAAAAGTACCGTCATGAAGTCCCCGGAGGCGTCGAAGTGGGACAAACCGCCATACTTCGTCCCGGCCCTTGGGAATGTCAAAGTCATTGACGTCGAAAGAGCTGAACAAGTCGCCTTTGTTGTTGTGGTACGTGGCGTTTTTGACTGTTGTCATTGGACTAACCCACCGATCCTTCCATTTGCAGTTCGATGAGGCGGTTCAGTTCAAGGGCGTATTCCATGGGGAGCTCTTTGGCAATGGGCTCGACGAATCCGCGGACGATCATAGCCATGGCTTCATCTTCTGCAATGCCGCGGCTCATGAGGTAGAACAGTTGGTCTTCCGAGACTTGGGAGACGGTTGCTTCGTGTCCAAGCGAAACATGGTCGTTGCGGATGTCGTTGTAAGGGTAGGTGTCTGACCTGGAGATGTTGTCAACAAGGAGGGCATCGCATTCCACGTTGGAGGTGGAGTGGTGTGCATCTTTGTTGATCTGTACGAGTCCACGGTAGGCGGCGCGACCGCCGCTGCGCGCGACGGATTTGGAGACAATATTGGAGGATGTGTAAGGCGCCATGTGTACCATTTTTGCGCCGGTGTCTTGGAATTGGCCTTCACCAGCAAAGGCAACGGAAAGCACTTCGCCTTTGGCGTGGGGACCAGTCATCCATACGGCGGGGTATTTCATGGTGACCTTGGAGCCAATATTTCCATCAACCCATTCCATGGTGGCACCTTCTTCGCACTTGGTGCGTTTGGTAACCAGGTTGTAGACGTTGTTCGACCAGTTTTGGATAGTGGTGTACCGGCACCGACCGCCCTTTTTGACAATGATCTCGACGACCGCGGAATGTAGCGAGTCGGATTTTGTAGATAGGTGCGGTGCAGCCTTCGACGTAGTGCACGTAAGCGTCTTCATCCACAATGATGAGGGTGCGTTCAAACTGCCCCATGTTTTCCGTGTTGATGCGGAAGTACGCCTGGAGCGGGATGTCAACATGCACACCTTTGGGAACATAAACGAACGATCCACCTGACCACACCGCCGTGTTAAGGGCGGCGAATTTATTGTCGCCGGCGGGAATGACGGTGCCAAAATACTCGCGGAACAGCTCTTCGTGTTCGCGCAGGGCCGTGTCGGTGTCAAGGAAGATCACGCCTTTTTCTTCGAGGTCTTGGCGGATCTGGTGGTACACGACTTCGGATTCATACTGGGCAGCAACACCTGCAACGAGGCGCTGTTTCTCGGCCTCAGGGATGCCGAGGCGGTCGTAGGTGTTTTTGATGTCCTCGGGCAGGTCCTCCCAGGTGGTTGCTTGTTGCTCAGTGGACCGCACAAAGTACTTGATGTTATCAAAATCAATGTCTGATAGGTCCGCTCCCCAGGTTGGTAGGGGTTTTTTCTCAAAAATGCTCAGCGCTTTGAGGCGGTTTTCCAGCATCCATTCCGGCTCGTTTTTCTTGGCGGAAATATCGGCGACGACTTCTTCGTCGAGACCGCGGCGTGCTGAAGCACCAGCGTCATCAGAGTCGTGCCAGCCGTAGTTGTAGGCACCAATGGACTGGATGATTTCTTCATCTGTTTGGGGTGCGGCAGGGTTTGCCTGAGTCATGTACCGCTCCTTTCATCAGGAGTGTGGTTAATGGGGGTCAAAGTGAGATTTTTTGGTGGGATGTTGGTGGTGCAGACGCCGTGTCCATCAATGATGGTGGCGAGCGGCTGCACATGTTGTCCCAATAGCTCCGCAATTGCTTCATGTTCAGCCTCACACAGTTCCGGAAATTCGGAAGCAACGTGTGAGATTGGGCAATGATGCTGGCAGATTTGCACACCACCACCTGCATTGTGGACAGTCGTGGCGTATCCATGTGCGCTGAACGCATCCATGAGGGCGCGGGCTGTTGCCTCAATGGATTCTTCCGTGCTTCCTGCAGGCACAACATCCTCAAAGGATGGCGGCGATGCGATCGCGCGCAAATTGCCGTACCGCTTCGTCGCCACCAGCGTCCCGAAGGGCGGTGATGGCGAGTGCGGCCAGCGAGTCATAGTCGTGCCCAAAGTGGGCACGACCTTTGTCTGTAAGCCGGAAGGATTTCGCTGGTCTGCCGCGGCCACGGCCACTACCTGGATGAGGGCGTGTGGGGATGATTTCCGCCAGTTCGTCTTCAACCAGGTTGTCAAGGTGTCGTCGTACACCTGCGGCAGACAGGCCCAAGTGGTCACCAATATCGGAGGCGCTGAGGGGACTGTGCTTGAGCAGGAGGAGCATGATCTGTCGCCGAGTTTCACCGTCGGTAGACCGTGCTTCGGGCTGTGCTGCCATGCGTTTTACCTCCTTACGCAGATGTCGTCTCAAGGCTCCTATGCCGTGAACCGACAACCTATATTACACAACACTAGTGTTCTTTAATTTAATTCGCTGGCCAATGCTAAGCCCCCTGCATCAATCCCCACTCGTGGAGCGTGGCATGACAAGGACACCAGTACCATCTGCGGTACTACGGAGTTGTCGTGACCGCACTTCATCCCACGTACAATGAGTGCGTGAAACGTCCCAGGGAAACAACCAGTGTTGGAGCTTTGGCGCTCGTTTATCCAAGAGTTACCTCATCTCGGGACAGCCGGGTCACGCGCTGCGCACTTGCACGACACCGCCTCGGGCATCACCACGGCAACCACGACGGACGTCGATAAGAGCAAGCAAGTCAAGCGCCACCAGTTGACGCATGACGAAATGCGCAGGTTCATCGTGCTCCGCCTCATGGGCACATTCGGCGCGTTGATGTTGGCATTTGGGGCGCTGGGCGCGGGCGCCCTACCAGTATTGGAAAACCCGTTCACGTTTTTCCTGGCGGCAGTTTGATGACGCGGATGATGCAAACTGCGTCAGTGGTTGTGCTGGTGGGCGTGGGTTTTATGGTGCTGTCGTGGGTTCTGATGGCACCGTTTGTGGGAGCCTCGATAACTATTCGGCGTAATACCCCGGCGCGAGTTCCCATGTCGATGCTGCGCCGTACCTTTGCGGCGTGGGTGACCCCGATTGCGTTGTCTGCGCCGCTTTTTACACAGGATATTTATTCTTATATCGCCCAGGGGTCTATTGTCGCGCACGGCTTGGACCCTTATAGTGCGGGTCCTATTGATGTGTTGGGGCCTGAGCATCCGTTGGTGCGGTCTGTGCCGTTTATTTGGGCTCATTCACCGTCGCCCTATGGGCCGGTGGCGTTGGGTATTGCGGCGGTGATTAGTGTGATCACTAACGATAGTGTTGTGTGGGGCGTGTACGCTCATCGCGCCGTCTCAATCGTTTTCGTGGTTGCTACCGCGTGGGCTGTGACAAATTTGGCGCGTCGTTGTAAGGTGACCCCGCAAGCTGCGTTATGGCTGGCCATCCTGAATCCGTTGAGTATTTTGCACTTAATTGGCGGGATTCATAACGAGGCTATTCTTCTAGGCTGTGCGTTGGTGGGTTTGGGAGCTGGGTTTGCGTGCTCTGGACGGTTATGTCCCTCACGACAGTCTGACTGGTCAGATTGTTACTTACCGCGGGTACAAAAAAAGTGGGGTCTTTTTGCCCTGGGCGGTGTGCTGATCACTATGGCGGGTCTAGTCAAGGTCACTGGCTTTCTGGCGCTGGGTTTCCTGGGGATGTATGTGGCGCGGCACTGGTATTTGCGGTGGAGCCACGACGCCCGCTTCGGTGTGCTCAATAGTGCTCGAAGTTTGACGGATCGACACGCTCTTTGTGCGCTTGCAGTAGCAATCGTGGTGCAAGTGGCTATTGCTGTGGCCACTGTCGCGGCGGTGACTGCGCTATCGGGGATTAATTTGGGGTGGGTCACTGGTCAGGGTGGTGCGGCCACGATTCGCAGTTGGATGTCCATTACCACTGACATTGGTGTACTTGGTGGGTTTATGGGAATGCTGCTGGGTTTGGGCGATCACACGGATGCCACCATCATGCTTACTCGCGCGGTCGGTGTGAGCATTTCGGGGTTTGTGATGATTCGCATGTTGTTTGCCACGTTTTTGGGCCGCATTCACCCGGTAGGCGCGTTGGGGGTGTCCACGTTTGTGCTGGTGGTGTTGTTTCCTGTGGTGCACCCGTGGTACATGTTGTGGGCGATTCTTCCGCTGGCTGCCTGGGCGAACAGGCCCGCATTTAGGATTTCGGCGGTGGCGTATTCCTCGTTGATGAGTTTTTTTGTTCTTCCTCGCGGATTGGCGTTACCGGGGGCGACGGTGGTGTCTATTTACCTTGCATCAGCCATAAGTTTCATTATTCTCCTAGCCGTTGGATGGAGCCTACTGCGCCGACGTGGCATCGTTGGCCTAAACTAGCTTTTTCGTGACTACTGCTTCATCCGCACCGCGCGCCGACGATTCGTCCACGGCACCCGCATTGGAGATCACCAATGTGACGAAAGTGTTTGGGCAACTGGTTGCAGTTAACGATATTTCTTTACGCGTCGAACAGGCCGACGTGGTGGCGTTGCTGGGCCCGAACGGTGCAGGTAAAACCACTACGATTGAAATGTGTGAGGGTTTTATTCACCCCACATCTGGCAACATCCGTGTTCTTGGCACAGACCCAACGGCCCAGCCTGATGACGTCCGGCGACGTATCGGCATCATGCTTCAAGGCGGTGGCGCGTACCCGGGTATTCGGGTGCGCGAAATGTTGAACTTGGTGGCCTCGTACAGTGCCAATCCCATGGACACTGAGTGGTTGCTGGATATGGTCGGGTTGTCAAAGCACTCCCGCACCTCTTATCGACGGCTGTCCGGTGGTCAGCAGCAGCGTTTATCGCTGGCTTGCGCCTTGGTGGGGCGCCCCGAGCTGGTATTTCTTGACGAACCAACGGCAGGCATGGATGCCCAATCACGCCACATGGTGTGGGATCTTATGTGCGCCCTCCGAAACGACGGTGTCAGCGTGGTGCTGACCACTCACTTCATTGACGAAGCCGAGGCGCTGGCCAACCATGTCTACATCATGGATAAGGGCACCATTGTTGCCTCCGGCACTCCCACCGAGCTGACATCTGCAGGGGGTTACGATAGCGGCCGTATCAACTTTGAAACTGCCTCCGCACTTGATGTGCCGCTTTTCGACGCTGCGATCAACAATGCTGTCAGCGCAGCACCCGCGTTGCGTACCCACGTCAATCGGCCGCTGGTGTATCGCATTGATGCTGCGGTCACACCGCAGTTGCTGCGAGCTATTGCTAGTGCTGCGGAGGAGCAAAACGTGCTTATCAAAGACTTGAGCGTTGACCACCGTAGTCTCGAAGACGTGTTCCTAGACATCACCGGCCGCGAAATGAGGACCTAGTTTCATGCACAACACATTCCCCGCTGGAACATTTACCCCTGATACCCGCCGCGCCTCTGCTGTGGGCATGGTGTTGTCGCAAGCATCAATCGAATCTCGACTGTTTCTCCGGCACGGCGAGCAGCAGCTACTGAGCATTGTGATCCCGCTGGGCATGCTCATTGGGTTATCCACTCTCCCACTACTGGATAGTGAGAACCCGGTTAACCTGGTATTTCCTCTGACTTTGGGGGTATCCATCATGAGTGCGGGGTTCACCGGTCAGGCCATTTCCGTGGCATTCGACCGGCGCTATGGCGCACTCAAACGCATCGGCGCATCAGGGGTGCCGCCATGGACCATCATCTTCGGCAAAGTCGTGGCTGTCATCGCGGTGTGTTGCTTCCAAGCGCTGATTCTGGGGATCACTGCAGGCATACTTGGTTGGCGACCCACATTCATCGGTTTCGGACTCGCTGCCATTGTCTTTGTGATAGGCGTTGCGGCGTTTACCGCACTGGGCCTGCTGGTGGGCGGAACTCTTAACTCCGAGCTTGTGCTGGCGTTGGCTAACCTGTTGTGGTTTATCATGGTCGCGGCAGCCAGCTACGCACTCATTCGCTCCGGTGATGCCATCCCCCACTGGCTGTTGGCCGTTCCTTCTGTTGCGCTTGCCGATGCCATGTCGCAAGCGTTTTTAGGCCACTACCGCTGCTTAACCTGGGGATTTTGGTGGTGTGGTGTGCAGGTGGCGCAGCTGCGGCAACCCGACTGTTCAAGTTCACCTCGTAATTTTTAGGCTGCTGGTGTGCTCAGACTACACTTAACCGGGTGAGTACAAGCACACCCATAGATCAGCATGAAACTGGGAAGAACAGCTGGCTGGACCGCTTTTCTTTCGGCGTCCGTATTCAACGCTTCTGGGCGCTGTTGTTGCTGTTCGCGCAAGGCGGTATTACGGTCACTGGCTCCATTGTTCGTGTGACAGGTTCAGGCTTGGGGTGTACCTCCTGGCCGGATTGTCAGCAAGGCTCCCTGGTGCCCATCTCCGGTGCTGCACCAGCTATCCATCAAGCCATTGAGTTCGGCAACCGTATGCTGGCCGTTATTTTGGCCGTGCTTGCACTCATTGTGTTCCTGATGATGCTCGCTGCTAAGCGCCGCCGCGAGATTGTTGTGTTGGCTTTTATTCAGGGTCTTGGGGTGATTCTCCAGGCGGTGATCGGCGGAATCTCAGTACACCTGGAGTTGCGTTGGTGGGCGGTTGCCCTGCACTTTTTGCCATCCATGCTGCTCGTGTGGCTGGGTGCGATCTTGTATCAGCGGATTAGCGAACCGGATGATGGCGACATGACGCATGGTTTTCCCAGCCCACTGCGCTATTTGGCGGTCGGTTCTGCTGTGGCGTTGGCGGTTGTGCTCATGACGGGCACCATGGTCACTGGCGCTGGTGTTCACTCGGGTGACGACGGTGTGGGCATGGAGGGCCGCCTCAATGTGGATATCGCAGAGATGGCCCACATTCACGCCCACTTCATGTATCTCTACCTGGGGCTTACTGTCGGTTTGGTTGCGGCGCTGGTAACGGTGAAAGCTTCCTCACGAGCACTGAAGTTCAGCTGGTGGCTGATTGCAATGATCGTAGTCCAGGCTGCTGTGGGCATTATTCAATACAACTTCGGCATCCCACGCTGGACTGTTCCCGTGCATGTCGCTTTATCTGGTGTGGTCACGGGATTCACTGGTTTGGTCTACGCCCAGGCGTTTGTGCGTCAGTACACTTGAGAGGCATGCGTGCTATCTACATCACCCACACAGGCGGACCAGACGTTTTAACCCACACCGACATTGACGCCCCAACTCCCAAGGACAACGAGGTTGTTGTTCAGGTGGATATTGCGGGCGTCAATTTTATTGATGTCTACTTCCGCGAAGGCATCTACCATTCCCCCACTCCGTTTGTTCCTGGATTTGAAGGAACCGGCCGGGTCATCTACGACCCACAGGGCGAGATTGCTGAGGGAACAGTGGTGGCATGGTGCGATGCGTTTGGCTCCTACGCTGAACAGGTGTGCGTGCCCCGCGATCGCATGGTTGCGGTGCCAGAATCCTTAGAACCACACGTCGCTGCCTCAATGCTGCTCCAAGGCATTACTGCACACTACCTCACCCATGGAGTCTATGACCTTTCAGAAGGCGATTCGTGCCTCATTACGGCCGGGGCAGGTGGTGTCGGTTTGCTGGCCACGCAGATGGCGGCGTCGGCAGGCGCAACGGTATACAGCGTCGTTTCTTCAGAAGAAAAAGTTGCGTTGGCCTATGAAGCTGGAGCAACTGAGGTGTTTTTCTATTCGGACAACCTGGCTGAAGACGTCCGGCGTAGAAACGGTGGCGTAGGTGTTGACGTGGTCTACGACGGCGTCGGTAAAGCAACATTCAACGAATCACTGGAGGCTGTACGACCCCGAGGAACCGTGTGCCTCTTCGGTGCCGCCTCAGGGCCAGTAGACCCCATCGACCCGCAAGTGTTGAACACGCATGGCTCCATCTTTTTGACGCGGCCGTCGATAGGTGCCTGGACCGCACGCGAAGGTGAATTCGCCATGCGCGCGCAAGCCGTCACCCGTGCGGTGACGTCCGGCGAGCTGAATGTACGCGTCGGCGCCGTCTACCCGCTTGCCGACGCCGCTGCAGCCCACCGCGACCTTGAAGCCCGCGTCACGACGGGTTCAGTGGTGCTGCAGGTTTCCTAAAACAGCTGAGGCACCCAGCCGTACTGCTCCCCCAGCGTGCTCAGCCCCAGCATCGCGTCTACCGACAGCGCGACAAACACAAGCGCCAAATAGTTATTAGAGAGGATAAACAACCTCAGGGGCTTGACTTCCAGACCTTTTTTCACTCCCGAATGCAGCCTGTAGGCGACGCCCAAGAACCATGCCCCCTGCAGCGGCAGCCACGATTGCATATAACCAGCCAGTCGCGGGAAGAAGCAGCAGAGTCGTGATCACCGTCGCCCAGGTATAGGCAATGATCTGCCGGGTGACCTGAATCGGGGTCCTCACCACCGGCATCATGGGCACACCTGCGGCCTCATAATCATCCTTGTACTTCATGGCCAAAGCCCAGGTGTGCGGCGGTGTCCAGAAGAACACAATCAGAAACAGCACGATAGCCTGCCACCACTGATGCGGAACATAAGACGGCATGTTATCCGTGATCACAGCCCACCCCACAATGACGGGCATACAACCAGCAGCACCACCCCACACAATATTCTGCGGAGTTCGGCGCTTCAGCCACTTTGTGTAGACGAAAATATAAAAGGCAATGGTCGCCATGACAAACAACGCTGCGCTTAACGAGCCACACAGCAGCCACAACCACAAGAAACTCGCCACCGTCAAGGTCCACGCAAAAATAGTGGCGTTGCGGTTACTCACGGCCGACTTGGCCAAGGGCCGACGTTCGGTGCGCTTCATCACCTTGTCAATGTCAGAATCGGCGACCATGTTAAATGTATTGGCCGCAGCAGCACCCATCCAACCACCAACAACCGTCAACAGAATCAAACCAATGTGGTTTTCACCGCGGTCCGCCTGCAGCATTGCTGGAATGGTGGCAACCAGGAGTAGCTCAATAACCCTCGGCTTTGTCAGCGCAAAATAGGCCTTGATTGTCTCCAAGGGTCGTCCTCCAACAGCTTTCACTCAAACAAGCACCTGGCCGATACCAAGTACGTGACACATACGTGTCTAAAAATAGTCGGATGCACGCCCAGTTAAGTTCCATCCACGAGTAAAGATACATCAGGGCAGCATGACCGAACCATGGTATCCCGTGCACAGCCTAATGCCATAAATGCACCCCCTATCATGCCTCACCCTCACCACGCCGGTGTCGCAGAACTGCTGAGTAACTTCATCTGACTATACGTCATGTACAACCAACCTGTGACTCAAAAAATCACTAAGCTATGTAGCGATGCGTATCCGCGGCGGCTCTACGAAGCTGCACATTTTGTGAATCGAGGAACATAATAGTGAGCTTGTCTCCAGAATTGTTGGCACTAACCACCCGCAACTACCCCTCGGATTGGAGCGACCTAGACACTCAAGCGGTTGATACCGTTCGCGTCCTCGCTGCTGATGCGGTTCAAAAAGTCGGCTCGGGCCACCCCGGAACGGCCATGAGCCTGGCGCCCTTGGCCTACACGCTCTACCAGCGAATCATGAATGTTGACCCGAACGACCCTCACTGGGCGGGTCGTGATCGTTTTGTCCTTTCCTGTGGGCACTCATCCCTTACCCAGTACATCCAGCTATACCTAGCCGGATTCGGCCTGGAAATGGACGACCTCAAGTCGCTACGCACCTGGGGCGCAAAAACCCCGGGCCACCCGGAATACCGCCACACCGACGGCGTGGAAATCACCACCGGTCCCCTCGGCCAGGGCTTGGCATCGGCGGTAGGCATGGCCATGGCGTCACGCCGGGAACGGGGCTTATTTGACCCGAATACTCCTCAGGGAGAGTCCCCGTTTGATCACTACATTTACGTCATTTGCTCAGATGGTGACATTGAAGAAGGTGTCACCTCAGAGGCATGTTCCCTGGCTGGTACACAGCAGCTGGGCAACCTCATTGTGTTCTGGGACGACAACCACATTTCCATCGAAGAAGACACCCAAATCGCGTTTACCGAAGATGTGGTGGCACGGTACAAAGCGTATGGTTGGCAGACCCTTGAGGTTGAGGGTGGCGAGGACGTTGCCGCCATCGAACGCGCGGTAAAGGAAGCACAAGCCAACACCTCACAGCCGACGCTGATTCGTGTTCGAACGATCATTGGTTACCCCGCTCCCACTATGATGAACACGGGTGCCGTTCACGGTGCTGCACTGGGTGAGGAAGAAGTTGCTGCCACCAAACGCGAGCTAGGATTCGACCCTGAGGTGAATTTCTTCATCGCCGATGATGTGATCAACCACACCCGCAAAGCTGCAGAACGTGGTACCGAGAAGCACGCTGAATGGCAGAAGAAGTTTGACGCATGGGCTGCAGCTAACCCCGAACACAACGCGCTGTTCGAGAGGCTGTCCCGCCGTGAACTGCCCGAAGGCTGGGCTGATGATCTGCCCGTGTGGGAGCCGGATGCCAAGGGCGTGGCCACCCGCAAGGCATCAGAAGCAACGCTGCAGGCATTGGGTGCAACGCTGCCAGAACTGTGGGGCGGATCAGCAGATCTGGCTGGTTCCAACAACACGGTGATCAAGGGCGAGCCATCATTCGGTCCCCGAGGACATCACCACAGAAACCTGGAGTACCAACCCATACGGCCGTAACCTACACTTTGGCATTCGAGAGCACGGCATGGGTGCCATCATGAACGGCATTTCTCTGCACGGCGGCACACGCCCCTACGGCGGCACATTCTTGATTTTCTCTGATTACATGCGCCCTGCCGTCCGCCTAGCTGCCCTGATGGGCACCGATGCCTACTACGTCTGGACTCACGACTCCATTGGCCTAGGCGAAGACGGCCCCACTCACCAGCCAGTTGAACAATTAGCCTCCCTGCGCGCCATTCCCAACATGTCTGTGTTGCGCCCCGCCGATGCAAACGAAACTGCGGCCGCATGGAAAGCCGCGTTGCTGTACAAGGAAGGACCCAAGGGTCTGGCACTGACCCGCCAAAATGTTCCGGTGTTGGAAGGCACGAAAGAGAAAGCCGACGAAGGTGTTCGCCGTGGTGCATATGTGCTAGTAGAAGGTTCCAAGGAAACTCCCGATGTGATTCTCATGGCCACCGGCTCGGAAGTACAACTTGCCGTTGAGGCTGCTCAGCAGCTGGAATCCAAAGGCATTGCTGCACGTGTTGTTTCGGTTCCCTGCCTGGATTGGTTTGAGGAGCAAGACAAGGAGTACCAGGAGAAGGTTCTTCCGTCGGAGGTAACTGCCCGAGTGTCCGTTGAAGCCGGTATTGCTATGCCGTGGTATCGCTGGCTCGGTTCCCGCGGTCGCGCAGTATCGCTGGAACATTTCGGCGCATCTGCCGACTATCAGAAGCTGTACAACGAGTTCGGAATTACCACGGATGCCGTCGTCGCGGCAGCACACGATTCTTTGGCTAGCTAAAGGAGCTTGCAACCCATGACCTACATTGATGACCTCGCCGCTCTGGGCACCTCCGACTGGCTTGATGACCTCTCCCGCGACCGCCTAGACAGCGGTAACCTCGCCGAGATCATCAACTCCAAGTCCATTGTTGGAGTGACCACAAACCCGGCTATTTTCGCCGCTGCCATGTCGCAAGGTTCTGCCCTATGAGCGCACAGCTTGCTGAGTTGAAGGCCGCGAGTGCAACTGCCGACACGGCTGTCTACGACATGGCCATTGAGGATGTACGCCGCGCTTGTGACCTGTTCGCCCCCATCTTCGAGGCAACCGACGGTGCCGATGGTCGCGTGTCCATTGAGGTTGACCCCGCATTTCCGAGGACACCGCCGCAACACTCCAGCAGGCACGTGACTTGTGGAATCGCGTCGGCCGCCCCAACGTGATGATCAAAATCCCAGCAACCCCAGGTTCCTTGCCTGCCATCACTGACGCGCTAGCCGAAGGCATTAGCGTCAACGTCACGCTGATCTTCTCTGTCGAGCGTTACCGCGAGGTCGTTGCAGCATACGTCGATGGCATCCAGCGCGCCGCAGACAACGGCCTTGACGTGTCAAAGATTCACTCCGTTGCCTCGTTCTTTGTCTCCCGGTTGGACTCGGAGGTAGATAAGCGCCTGGACGCAATAGGAACCGACGAGGCACGCGCCGCTCGTGGAAAGGCTGGCGTTGCTAATGCACAACGTGCATATGGTGCGTTCCAAGAGCTTTTCGACGCCGCGAAGCTACCTGAAGGTGCCAACCTACAGCGCCCATTGTGGGCGTCGACGGGCGTGAAAAACCCGGATTATCCTGCAACGTTGTACGTGAGCGAGCTTGCCGGACCGCATACCGTCAACACCATGCCGGAAGGCACCATTGATGCCGTGTTGGAACTAGGCAACCTGCATGGTAATACCTTGAATGATCCCGCCGCTGCCGATAAACAGTGGTCGCAGCTACAGCCCTCGGCATTGACTTCGATGACGTGTTTGAGGTGTTGGAGCGCGAGGGCGTCGAAAAGTTCGTGGATAGTTGGACCGAGCTGCTTGATTCCTTGAATGCTCGTCTGGCTTGATACGCACCAACCCACGTTGTCCCATCGGAAAGGCTAGAAGTTTTCTCGTGAGTAACTCACCCGCAGGCACACCCGTCGACGCAGAGTGGCACAATCCCCTTCGGGATGGCCAAGACAAGCGACTCCCCCGCATCGCCGGACCGTCGGGCATGGTGATTTTCGGAGTCACCGGTGATCTTGCACGCAAAAAACTGTTACCAGCTATCTACGACCTAGCCAATCGCGGCCTCCTGCCCGCAGGGTTTGCCCTGGTGGGCTATGGTCGTCGTGACTGGTCGAAGCAGGATTTTGAAGACTACGTCTGCAAGGCCGTCAAAGCTGGTGCCCGAACCGAGTTTCGGGAAAACGTGTGGAAGCGCTTGGCCGAGGGCATGCACTTTGTCACCGGCAACTTCGACGATGATGCCGCGTTTGACCAGCTAGAAAACACTCTCACATCCCTAGATAGGGAACGCGGCACCGGCGGAAACTGGGCTTTCTACTTGTCGGTTCCACCGGACTACTTCGCCGATGTGTGTCACCAGCTGCAACGTTCCGGCATGGCACAGCCTGGGCCGGGAAGTTGGCGACGCGTGATCATTGAGAAACCCTTTGGGCATGATCTCGACTCAGCCCATGAACTCAACCGCCTGGTCAACTCGGTCTTCCCAGAAGATGCTGTGTTCCGTATTGACCACTACCTGGGCAAAGAAACAGTGCAAAACATCATGGCGCTGCGCTTTGCTAACCAGCTGTTTGACCCACTATGGAATGCGCACTACATTGACCACGTCCAAATCACCATGTCGGAAGATATTGGCCTGGGCGGCCGGGCAGGCTACTACGATGGCATCGGTGCTGCGCGTGACGTGATCCAAAACCACCTGCTGCAACTGCTGGCGTTGGTGGCTATGGAGGAACCCGTGTCCTTCAACCCGCAAGAGCTGCAGACCGAAAAAGTCAAGGTGTTGCGTTCCACTACGCCGGTGTATCCCCTCTCCAAAACCACCGCTCGCGGGCAGTACACCGCCGGTTGGCAAGGGAGCGAATACGTCAAGGGTCTGCGGGAGGAAGAGGGCTTTGATGCAGAATCCAACACCGAAACCTACGCGGCGTGCACCCTGGAGGTAAACACCCGCCGCTGGGCTGGAGTGCCGTTCTATCTGCGCACTGGTAAGCGCCTTGGGCGTCGTGTCACGGAAATTGCCTTGGTGTTTAAGCGAGCTCCACACCAACCTTTTGGTGACGCGGTTGCTTCCGAGTTGGGGCAAAACGCTGTGGTCATTCGGGTACAGCCGGACGAGGGTGTCCTCATGCGTTTTGGTTCGAAGGTCCCTGGTTCCACCATGGAAGTTCGCGACGTCAACATGGACTTTTCCTATTCTGAGGCTTTTACCGAGGAATCTCCCGAAGCGTACGAACGCCTCATTCTGGACGTGTTGCTTGGGGAATCCAGTCTGTTCCCCACCAACGAAGAGGTGGAACTCAGCTGGAAGATTCTCGACCCGATCCTGGAGTACTGGGCTGACCATGGCCGCCCTGATGATTACGAGGCGGGCACCTGGGGTCCGGCCAGTGCCGACAAGATGCTGGGCCGCCAGGGCCGTACGTGGCGACGCCCCTAGTTAACACTGTTGACAGAGTTGACAGATACGAAAGGTCACTATGATCATTAAGCTCTCTGACACTAATACCCGGGAGATCGCTAAGCAGCTTGTGAGCGTTCGTGATTCCGGCGGGCAGGTCACCACGGGGCGTGTGCTCACCCTCATTGTCGTAGCCTCTGAAGACGACGACCTTGAGTCCATCATCAAAGCAACCCATGATGCCTCCCGTGAACACCCATCCCGCGTGCTCATCATGGTTGCCGGTGACCCTCAGGGTGAGCCTCGCGTCGACGCGGAGATTCGCTTCGGCGGCGATGCTGGAGCATCCGAAATTATATTGATGGCGCTGCATGGCGAGGTAGCTAAGCACATGGAGGCTGTGGTCACTCCCCTGTTGCTTCCCGACACCCCCATCGTGGCGTGGTGGCCATCGAAAGCACCCGTCAACCCAGCACAAGACCCAATCGGCCACATCGCGCAACGTCGCATCACCGACGCGCTCCATGATCCGCCGCCAGATTCGATCTACCTGCGCCGCGACCACTACACACCCGGCGATTCCGATATGTCATGGGCCCGCATCACTCAATGGCGAGGCATCGTCTCCTCCGTCATTGATGAACCACCTCACCAGGCGATTATCGACGCCCGCGTTACTGGCCCGGCACTCAGCCCCAGCGTTGACTTGGCTGCTGGGTGGCTCGCCGACCGTCTAGGGACAACCATCACCCGCGAAACCACCGACACGACGACAATCCCTGTCGATGAGGCTGGCGAACCATGCATTGAAGTCACCCAAATTGACATCACGCGGGAATCATCGACCATCACCATTGACATTCTTGATGCACACACCCTGCGTGTCCGGGTTCCTGGTCGTGAACCTGCACTTGTGGCATTGAACCGTCGTAGCCGGTCTGATTGCCTTGCCGAGGAATTACGCCACCTTGACCCAGACCGTAGCTACGCTAAAGCCCTTCGTGGGTTGTCTCGCGTGCAGTATATTGATGCGGTTGCGCAGTAAGAATCCTACACACTGAAGAAAGGCGGTCACCTGTGCCCACCACTGTTGTTCCCGTAGCTGACCGTGCGGAACTCACCCGCGAAGCGGCACTTCGCACGTGGAATCTCATCATTGACGCCCAAGGACGCGGCGATGGTTACGCACGTATTGTGCTGACCGGCGGTGGCGCAGGTATCGGGACGCTGAGGGATATTCTGGCACTCCACCAATCCGCTCTCGCCCAAGCGATTCTTTTCCCACTCCGGTGGTGGACTGGAACCGGGTGCACGTCTTCTTCGGCGACGAACGCAACGTTGCCGTCAACGATCCAGAATCCAACGAAGGCCAAGCCCGGGAAGCGCTGCTGGACCACGTGGGCATTCCAGAGGATAACATTCATGGGTGGCGTTTCGGTGAGCTGTCGCTGGAGGACGGGGTTACCGCCTACGAGGGTGTTCTCGCCCAGTATGCCCCAAAAGGTTTTGACCTCCACCTGCTAGGCATGGGTCATGAAGGGCACATGAACTCCTTGTTTCCCCATACTGATGCTGTGCGCGAAACCGAACGCCTTGTCCTCGCGGTCACCGACTCCCCGAAGCCACCTGCTGAACGTGGAACGCTGACACTCCCCGCAGTGGCACAGGCGGATCACGTATGGTTGCTCATTGATGGAGCAGTGAAAGCTGAAGCCGCAGCACACGTGATCGCTGAATCGCCCGCTGAAGACTGGCCTGCCGCTGGTGCCCACGGTCGGAAGAAACTCTGGTATTCCTTGCTGACGACGCTGCAAGGGCAGGTGCATAAAAGCGCAAAAGCTAAGGGGCCGACACAAAGGTGAAAAACACCCGGTCGGCCCCTTCGTGCTGTAGTGCTACTACGAAGCGTATGCCTGGATCAGGTTCAATCCGATGATGCACACCAACCACACAATCGCCGTGAGGATGGTGACGCGGTTAAGGTTTTTTTCCACCACGGTAGAACCGGACAGGTTGGACTGCACACCACCACCGAACAGGCTGGACAAACCGCCGCCTTTGCCCTTGTGGAGTAGGACGAACATCGTCAATACCAGGCAGGACAGAACGAGAATGATCTGGAGTGTGAGAGCCATGTAAATCCTTTACGTCTAAAATGCCTGCGCGGCCTGCGCGGCACCACCGGCCAGTATACATGAAGGCCGCGAACCCGAATTACCACTAACCCGAGTTGCGCAGTGCAGTGGCCAAGCCATTCATTGTCAAGCGAATACCATTAGATACCACTTCTCGCTCATCACCGGCACGGTAGCGGCGCAGCAATTCCAGCTGAATAATATTCAATGGCACCAAATAGGGGAATCGACTGCGTACCGATCGCTCCAGCGCGGGGTTTTCCGCCAGCAAATGCTCCTGCTCTGTGACTTTCAAGAACATTTCCAGTGTTAGAGTGTACTCCTCAGCGATGGCGTTATAAACGCGATCCGCTATCTCCTTGTCGCCGACCAACGTGGAATACAGCTTGGTCAACTGCATGTCCGCTTTACTCATCACCTGGGCCATGTTGTCAAGGATTGACGCGAAAAATGGCCATGTACGGCTCAGTTCGCGGAGTTCTTCCAGGCGTTCCTCGCTATCACCGATCCACTGCTTCAACGCGGTGCCCACGCCGAACCATCCGGGCAGCATCACACGAGATTGTGACCACGCCAGCACCCACGGAATAGCCCGAAGGTCGGAAATTGAAGTAGTTTGCTTCCTGGCCGACGGCCGCGACCCAATGTTGAGTGCACCGATCTCCTGCAAGGGAGTTGAGGTGGTGAAATACTCGATAAAGCCGGGGTCGTTGTGCATCAGTGACGCGTACTTTTCTTGGCTCAATCGTGAAATATCGCGCATGATCGCGTAAGCACGCGTGCGGTCGGTGAGTTCGTCGACGTCGAGAAGCGATGCCTCCAGTGTCGCCGACACCAACGCTTCAAGATTACGGCGAGCTGCGGATGGGTGACCGTATTTGGCAGAAATAATCTCGCCTTGTTCGGTGATGCGCACCGACCCCTGGACAGCGCCCTGAGGCTGCGCGAGGATCGCATCGTAGGAAGGGCCGCCACCACGACCAACTGTTCCACCGCGACCATGGAACAAACGCAGGTTCACGCCGTTGTCTTTGCACGCCTGAACAATATTAAGTTCCGCATCGTACAAAGCCCAGTTTGCAGCGAAATATCCACCATCCTTATTGGAATCGGAATACCCCAACATGACTTCCTGGACATTACCACGTTGCGCAAGGTAATGACGATACAGAGGCACATTCCACAAATCACGAAGGATCGACTCCCCCGCTTCTAGATCTTCTATCGTTTCAAACAGCGGAATAATATCAACAGTGCCGTGCGGATGATCACCATCCGCTTGGATAATGCCGAATTCCTTCAGCAAAATCATGGGCTCCAGAATATCGCTCACCGACGTCGCCATAGAAATAATGCTGTGTGGAATCATACGATGCCCGAAGCGGTCAATGGCCCGCGCGGCCTCAGCAATGATGTCTAGTTCACGCTGCGTAGCCTCGGAGAAATTACAGCCCCGTGCCGGAATAATGGGCCGTGGCGATGCAAGTTCTGCGAGCAATAGTTCGCGTCTTTTGTTCTTCACTGAGCGCCGAGTAGTCATCACAGATGTGTGCTGCAGCGAATACTTCTGTGAGTATTTCTTCGTATGAGTCGGAATTCTGTCGCAGGTCCATGGAATAAAGATGGAAACCAAAGCTTGCTGCGGCGGCACGGATTCGCGCGAGGCGATCGTTGGCAATGAGCTGGTCATTGGCGACGCGCAAGGAAGCGTCGATCACATTGAGGTCGGCCGTGAAATCCTCCGGCGACTTGTAGGGTTCATGTACCTTAAACCATGTTCCCTCCACCGAGTTAGGCCCTATGAGCTGAGCCATTGTTGCCATGATGCGGCCGCGAATACCGTGAACAGCGCGTCGATATGGTTCGTCCGCGCGACTTGGCACATCGTTATGTCCCTTGGAGGCGAGTTCCACCAGCTCAACGGTCACCTCAGAATGCCGGTCCGACAAACTCAGTTCGTGTTCCAAGGCATGCAGCTGGCGCGCGTAGTATTTCAACACGACTTCGGCAGCGCGAGTGGTGGCGTATCGCAAGGTTTCGGCCGTGACATAGGGGTTCCCGTCATGGTCGCCCCCGATCCAGGAACCCGGTTTAATCACGGCGACGTCGGGAATGTCAGCTCCGAAACGTGAACGAAGTTCATGGATCACGTCATAGTTAATGGCGGGTATTTGCTCTAACAGGCTGAGATTGTAGTACCTCAATCCCACTTCAACCTCATCCTCAATGCGCGGGCGATTAACGCGAATCAACGCCGTTTGCCACAGTGTAGTGATCCGGCGCCGAATATCACGGTCGATATCGGCGAGTTTCGCCTGGGTGCGCGCATTCTCAGGCCGAGAAAGAATATCGTGCCTGCGGTACATCAGTTCAGTAATGTGCTTTTTGCGCATCAAACACGGTACGACGCCGCGTTTCTGTGGGGTGCGCAGTCAGAACTGGGGCGACCTGTGCACGGTCCAATACCTCAGCAATATCGGAGGCTGCTATGTGCGCCTCTGTGAGTTTGCTCCAGGTGGCGTCCAACGTCGAATCCATAGGCGGCTCCCCGGCATCAAGCCTGGCTTCAAGTTCCGCCTCGTCATTGAGATCTTCCGCCAGGTTAGCAAGTAACGCAAAGTGGCTGAAAGCCCGAATGATAGGAATAGTTTTTGCGGGTTCAATGTTGCGGAAAAGTTCGACGAAGCCTGAAAAATCATGAGTGCCCACTGTCTAGGTCGAATGCGAGTTTTCGGCACTGCTCAACCAGGTCGTAGGTTTCTGATCCTTCTTGCTCTTCGATGACTTCACCAAGGATACGACCAAGGTGTCGAATATCTTCGCGAAGTTGTTCGGTCACGGGGATGTCCTTTGTAAATTTGGGCTGAAAAAATGCCCTCGGCTTCCCGTGTCTGCAATACGCTGCCACGGATGCAGTGGGCATTTTGGACAATTAAGGTGAGTTTTTAGAAGGGGCCGCCAGCGGCGTTGGCGCACAACTTGGCAAAGGCCTCACCGTCGAGCGATGCACCGCCAACAAGTCCACCATCAACATCAGGCTGACCAACGATTTCGGCCACTGAATCGGCTTTCACCGAGCCACCGTACAGGATACGGATACCTGCCGCGACGTCGTCACCTGCAAGTTCCTTGATGGTGTTGCGGATTGCTGCGCACACTTCCTGAGCATCGGCGGCAGAAGCGACCTTACCAGTGCCAATCGCCCACACGGGTTCGTACGCGATCACGGTCTTGGACAGTTGGCCTTTATCCAATCCAGCGAGGGATGCCTTGGTCTGATCGACGACATACTGCACGTGGGTACCTGCCTCGCGGATGTCCAGCGGCTCGCCAACACAGACGATCGGGCTGACCCCTTGGCCAAGGGCTGCCTTAGCTTTGGCTGCAACCTGCTCATCGGTTTCGCCATGGTACTCACGACGCTCCGAGTGCCCCACAACCACCCAAGCACAACCCAGTTTGGCAAGCATTTCCGCCGACACTTCGCCCGTGTACGCACCGGATGCATGCTGGGAAACATCCTGGGCGCCGTAGGTGATGCTGAGTTTGTCACCCTCAACAACGGTCTGTACAGAGCGGATATCAGTGAACGGGACGGTGACTGCAACGTCCACCTTCTCGTAGTATTCCTTCGGCAGTGCGAAAGCAAGCTTCTGCACAGTGGCGACTGCCTCTAGGTGGTTCAGGTTCATCTTCCAGTTACCTGCGATAAGTGGCTTGCGTGCCATAAGTCAACGACCTTTCCAGTGTCGAACAGGGTGTGCACGGCGGCATCATCAACGCGTATCGCGTATCGACGCCGCCGAACTACATGAGGGAAACAAAAGTTGCGGTGGGCTTAGTCATTCAGGACAGCAACACCAGGCAGCTCCTTGCCTTCGAGGTATTCGAGGGAAGCGCCGCCACCCGTGGAGATGTGCGAGAATCCGTCTTCGTCAAGGCCGAGCAGACGAACCGATGCTGCGGAATCGCCACCGCCGACCACAGAGAAGCAACCGTTCTTGGTGGAGTCAATAATGGCCTGAGCAACACCACGGGTACCGTCGGAGAATGCTTCAAACTCGAACACACCCATCGGGCCGTTCCAGAAAACGGTCTTCGCGCTGGCCAGGATACCCGCAAACTTTTTTAACGGTTTTCGGGTCCAACGTCCAAGCTCATCCAGCCTTCGGGGATTTCGTTGACTGGAACGATCTTCTTTTCTGCGTCAGCAGCAAACTCCGTAGCAGCTACGAGGTCAACTGGCAGGACAATCTTGTCACCGTAGCGCTCAAGCAGACTCTTGCAGGTATCGATCATCTCTTCCTGCAGCAGCGACTTCTGAACATTCACACCCTGAGCAGCCAGGAAGGTGTAGCACATGCCCCCACCAATAATCAGTGCATCAGTCTTCGGTGCTAGTGCTTCAATAACGCCCAGCTTGTCAGAGACCTTGGAGCCGCCCAACACAACAACGTAGGGCTTGGCCGGATCTTCCGCGACCTTCTTCAGGACGTCAATTTCCTTCTCCACCAGGCCACCGGCATAGTGTGGAAGACGCTTAGCAACATCGTAGACAGAAGCCTGTGCGCGGTGAACCACGCCGAATCCGTCGGAGACGAATGCTCCGCCTTCAGCGGTCAGGGCAACCAGCTGATCGGCGAACTCACCACGTTCTGCCTCATCCTTTGAGGTTTCGCGGGGATCAAAACGTACGTTCTCCACCAAAAGGACATCGCCGTCTGTCAGACCATTGGCGCGCTCATGGGCGTCTTCCCCACCACATCGCTGGCCAAAGCAACATATTGCCCCAGTTCGTCGGACAATGCTGCGGCTACAGGAGCGAGGGAGTACTTAGGGTTCGGTTCCCCTTTAGGACGGCCAAGGTGGGCCATAACGATGACTTTGGCCCCTGCCTCAGACAGGGCCTTCAACGTTGGAAGTGATGCCTTGATACGGCCTGAGTCAGTGATCTCCTGCTTGTCATTCAACGGGACGTTGAAGTCAGAGCGGACGAGAACATAACGGCCTTCCACGCCTTCAGCGAGAAGATCTTGAAGGGTTTTAACGGTCATTGCAACTCCTTGTGTGTTTTGTGGGGTCTATATAAGCCAAACGGCCCGTCGTGTGCCGGGTGGCACACCCCGGGCCGCAGGGTTAGAGAGTTATTAGAGGCGCTCGCCCACGTATTCGGTGAGGTTCACCAGCTGGTTGGAGTAGCCCCACTCGTTGTCGTACCAGGAAACAACCTTGACCTGGTCGCCGATGACCTTGGTCAGGCCGGCGTCGAAAATGGAGGGGTGAGGATCGGTGACAATGTCGGTGGAGACCAGCGGCTCCTCCGAGTAGCTCAGCACACCCTTGAGTTCGCCTGCAGCAGCTTCCTTGACGATCTTGTTGACTTCTTCAACGGTGGTCTCGCGAGGAGCGGTGAAGGTCAGGTCAGTGGCGGAGCCGGTGATAACCGGAACGCGCATAGCAAAGCCGTCCAGCTTGCCCTTCAGCTCCGGCAGAACCAGGGACACTGCCTTGGCTGCACCGGTGGAGGTCGGAACGATGTTAACTGCAGCTGCACGGGCGCGACGCAGATCGCGGTGTGGAGCATCGTGCAGGCGCTGGTCGCCGGTGTAGGCGTGAATGGTGGTCATGAGCCCCTTCTCAATGCCCAAGCCATCGTTGAGTGCCTTTGCCAGCGGTGCGAGGCAGTTGGTAGTACAGGAAGCATTGGAAATAATGTTGTGCTTCGCTGGGTCGTAATCAGTGTGGTTCACGCCAACGACAAAGGTTGCGTCTTCATTCTTCGCTGGAGCGGAGATGATGACCTTCTTAGCACCAGCATCCAGGTGAGCCTTGGCAGCTTCAGCATCAGTGAAGAAACCGGTGGATTCAATGACGATATCGACGTTCTGCTCGCCCCACTTCAGGTCCTTCGGATCACGCTCAGCGGTGACGATGATCTTCTTGCCGTCAACGGTGATGGACTCGTCGTCGTACTCAACATCAGCGCCGAGGCGACCGAGCACGGAGTCGTACTTGAGCAGATGAGCGAGGGTGTGATTGTCGGTGAGGTCGTTGACAGCCACGACCTCAATGTCAGAACCGCGCTCTTTGATGGCACGGAAGAAGTTGCGACCAATGCGGCCAAAGCCGTTGATACCTACACGAACCGTCACAATGTACTCCTTACAGTGGTTGGAACTTGTCCGTCGGGGTTATTTATCCGCGGTACTGCCCACTGTACCCAGCCTTTGTGAGTTGCGCAGCAGCAACTCCTGCATTTGCGACTTACGTCACCGCCCCATAGTTTTTGATCGGACATGCCCACCTCCCAATCGGGGGCAGAATTACAGGTTTTATTGGAGTAACTTTTCACAAACTACACACAGAATCGCTCTCATTATGCGCAAATTCACCCCCCTTTTAGGGCGTTATTTACGCAAAAACCAGTGTGGAAAAACAGAAAAACCCACCCCACACCACGTTACCGTGTTACTAGTCACAATGTGGGTTTTTCTTTCATCGCGGCCACATATACAGCCACATCGCTGGATGAAAGGCGACTGATTGACACAAATTTGACACAAAACCCACACCAATCGGACGAAAACCCAACTAAAGCCACGCCTGGGCTACATGTCTTCGAGCAAATCGTCCGTCACAGCGGCATCAGTCGCGGGAATCCCCAATTCTTTGGCTCGCTTATCGGCCATGGTGAGAAGCCGACGGATACGTCCGGCCACAGCATCCTTGGTCATTTGCGGATCAGCCAGGCGCCCTAATTCTTCCAAGGAGGCCTGACGATGCGTCACTCGCAAGTGACCCGCCTCCGCCAAATGGTCAGGAACATCCTCCCCAGAATATCCAGGGCGCGTTCCACCCGCGCTGCCGCAGCTACGGCAGCGCGGGCCGACCGACGTAGGTTAGCATCATCGAAATTGGCCAGCCGACTAGCGGGTGAACGAACCTCTCGGCGCTGCCGCTGCTCTTCCCATTCCAGGCGAGACTGTTGCGCCCCCATGCGCGTCAGCAACGCCCCAATCGCCTCGTTTTTCCCGAATGCTCACCCGATCCGCGCCACGGGTTTCCTTTGTTTTTGCGGAAATACCCAAACGACGAGCACAACCGACCAGCGCCAGCGCGGCCTCCGCACACGGACATGTCACTTCTAAAGCGCTGGAACGTCCCGGTTCAGTGAGACTTCCACAAGCCAGAAAGGCACCCCGCCATGCTGCCTCCGCATCTGACACCGTGCCAGAAACGATGGTAGGAGATAGGCCCCGAATGTATTGCCCTCCGCGAGTAACCAAGCCGACTTTGCGCGCGAAATCAAAACCTGGTTCCACAACTCGGACAAGGTAGCGTGTGCCTTTTCGTCCACTTGCGCTGCCAGTAGTGTGAATAGTTGATTCACGGTGATAGAGATCGTCAATTTCTGTTTGAAGTCTCCGCGCAATGTTGTCGCTATCCACGTCGAATTCAACAAGAACCTGCCCTGAAACGGTGTGAATGGTGGCAGTAAAACGCGCGAGGGCAGAGACTTCCGCCCGCCTAGAACTTGGCCTGCTCACAGTGACGCGAGCCAATTCCTCTTTTACTTGCGTTGTTAATGTCACCGTATGTCCACCCATCTTTTTGATTGCTACGTTGTTGATCACGTTGATCAACAACGCGTTTCATATTAACGGGTCAAGGATATGTCTTTCAGCGCTGCGGCTAGTTTTACAGGATCGTGGCGCTCCGTGGGACGCCCGTTTTCGTCATGTTCCTGCACGTCAGCAGCAATAAGAATGGCTCCCAAGCTCGCTGCGGCACGTTCCAAGTTGGCAAGCTCAACAGAGGAGTTGACGGTTGTTGCGTCAACAAGAATGCGATCAACACGAAGCATGGGTGCGTGCTGGCTTAGCATGTGGATGTGCCGTTCGGCGGAGAACCCACTTGTTTCACCAGGTTCAGCAGTCAAATTAAGAACCACAACTTTAAGGGCATCAGTAGCAGCAAGCGCATGCACAATATCAGGAACAAGCAGGTGCGGGATTACACTGCTAAACCACGATCCAGGACCGAGGGTAACAACATCAGCGGAGTCGATAGCGTTGAGGGCGTCACGGCCGCCTGGCGGGTGGCTCGGTATCAATCGCACGCGCCGTACCGATCCAGGCGTGGTGGCCACGGCTACCTGGCCGCGAACGAGGCGAATGACGCGCGGGTCGTCGTCAAGCCCCGCTACCTCAGCCTCAATGTCTAGGGGTTGTTCCGACATGGGAACAACCCGCCCGTGGGACTGAGTAAGTTGCGCAACAGTATCAAGGGCAGCGATGTGGCTTCCCAGGACGTCGGCAAGCCCAGCGATCAGCAAATTGCCCACCGCATGGCCCGCCAGCGCCCCATGCCCACCGAAGCGGTGCTGGAGGGTGTGCTCCCACATGCGCCCGTTATCATCATCGCGGGCTAGGGCCGCAAGCGCCATGCGGAGATCACCCGGCGGGATCTGGCCCAATTCACGCCGGATGCGGCCGGAGGAACCGCCATCATCAGCAACAGTGACCACCGCAGTAATAGTGGGCACCTCCAGTGTGCGGGCTGCGCGGAGAGTTTGAAAGAGTCCATGCCCGCCACCGAGGCACACCATGGAACGCAGGTTTTCATGAGCATCACGGAAAGTCATGGTCACTAACTCCGGTTAATATCGCGGTGCGTGACAGACACATCAAGCCCATCGACCTCGTCGAAACGACGGGCAAGTTCCTCTGCGACAGCAACGGAACGATGATGTCCGCCAGTGCAACCGACGGCGACGGTAATGAAGTTCTTCCCCTCACGCCGATACGCCGGGGTAACGCTGGTGATCAGATTGACAAGGTTGCTGATAAAAGGCTCAGCATCCTCCTGACTCAACACATAATCGGAGACAGGGGCATCAACACCCCGATACGCACGCAGTTCCGGCACCCAGTAGGGGTTGGGAAGGAAGCGCACGTCTACCACATAGTCGGCATCAGCGGGGGCACCGTGCTTAAAACCAAAGACTGGACAGTAATGTGTTGCCTGTTGTGCGCTAACGTGGCAAAACTATTTTCAATAGCATGACGCAGATCATGCACTGAGAGATCGGAGGTATCAATAACGATGTCCGCTTCTTCTTTAATCCGCGCCAGCGCCTTGCGTTCACGCTCGATTCCCATTTTCAACGTCTCGCGCCCTTGTAATGGGTGAGTGCGGCGCACAGAATCGAATCGTTTAATCAGCACCTCATCACGCGCTTCCATGAATAGCACCGTGGGGTTTTTCCCCTCAGAGCGCAGCTTGTCCACCACCTCATAGAGGTTTCCGCGAAATTCCCGGGCGCGGACATCAGTAACCACGGCGAGTTTGTCCACTGGCGACTCGTCAGACTGATACAACTCCACCAACGCAAATCAACTCTGGCGGCAGGTTGTGCGACACGTACCAGCCGAGGTCTTCCAGCACGCGCGCCGCCGAGTTAATACCAGCCCCCGACATGCCGGTGATCAGCACCGGGGCCTTTTCAATTCGTTCGATGGGTTGTGTCTCTGTCATGGTGTTCATCATAACCATGTTTAACCAGAGTGGAGTTTTGCATATACCTCCTGAGCAAGCTTGGGGCCGAAACCTTTCACCTCCGTAATCTCCTCAACACTTGCCTCTTTGAGTTTCTTTACCGACCCGAATGCTTCACCAGGTCAGTACGCCGCTGTTGCCCAAGCCCCTTAATTCCGTCGAGTTCAGACGCCCGCAAACGCTTTGACCGCTGCTGCCTATGGAAGGAAATGGCAAAGCGGTGCGCCTCATCGCGAATATGCTGCAACATGAAAAGCCCCTGCGAAGTGCGCGGAAGAATCACCGGATCCGGGTCCCCTGGAACCCATACTTCCTCCAAGCGTTTGGCCAGACCGATGAGCGCCACATCCACAACACCAAGCTCATCAAATATTTCCTGGGCTGCATTAACCTGTGGCGCGCCACCATCAACGATGAACAGTTGCGGCGGGTAAGCAAACCGCCTGCCCTGATCAGTGGAAAACTCCTCCACCTGCTCATCCGAAAACGTCGAGGCATCCTGGGCCTCGTCGGGAACGACACGTTTGTCCTGGTTGTGACGCACAAAACGACGCCGCACCACCTCCGCAATAGACGCAACATCGTTTGAATGGCCATCACCAGCGGCATCTTTAATTTTATAGCGCCGATAGTCGGATTTTTTCGGGATACCGTCCTCAAACACCACCAGCGATGCCACTACATCCGTGCCCTGAATATGTGAAATATCAATGCACTCAATCCGCAGCGGTGCCTGCTCCAACAGCAGCGCTTCCTGAATATCCTGCAATGCCGCCGACCGCGCCGTTAAATCCCCAGTTCGCTTCAACTTATGCTGCTTCAACGCCTCCTGTGCATTGCGCTCAACCGTCTCCGCCAGAGCCTTCTTTTTCCCCACGCTGTGGGCACTCGTAACGACACCTGAGCACCCCGCAATGAACTCAACCATTCGGTCACATCATCAGCCTCAGCGGGCATGGCTTGAACCAGCACCTCGCGCGGCACCACGGACTCCCGCTGCTCCCCGTCCGCGTCCTGAACTTCACGCTCCCGCTCCACCGCATCGCCATAAAACTGCACCATGAAGTTTCGCAGCACCTCAGACATCACAGACGATGGTGTCCCTAGCTGCGTATCGACGCCCGCGTCACCTTCGGGTGTCTCTGGTTTCTCCACCACCCATCCCCGCTGGCCACGAACGCGTCCGGCACGAATATAGAAAATCTGCAGAGCCACCTCAAGATCGTCCTCTGCAAAGGCAATGACATCCGCATCCGTGCCGTCCCCCAACACCACAGCCTGCTTTTCCATCACCTTTTCCACAGCGGTCAAGTCGTCACGCAACCGAGCAGCTTTTTCAAAATCAAGTTCCTCTGCGGCGTGCATCATCTGATCTGTTAACGCGCGCGTCACCTCATCTGTACGGCCAGCCATGAAGCGACAGAAGCCGTCCACTAATTCCCTGTGCTCGGCGGCCGTGACTCTTCCCACGCAGGGAGCGGCACACTTATCGATGTATCCCCAACAAACACGGACGTCCCCAATTGCTGATGCCTATTAAACACGCCCTTGGAACATGTTCGGATCGGAAAAACCCGAGTGAGTAGATCCAAGGTTTCCCTGATCGCCCAGGCATGAGAATACGGGCCAAAATACCTCACCCCGGCGCGTCGAGGTCCGCGGTAAACGAAGGCACGCGGGAAATGCTCGCCGACCGATACGGCGAGCATGGGGTAGCTTTTATCGTCTTTGTATTTGACGTTAAATCGTGGATCAAATTTTTTGATCCAGGTGTATTCGAGCTGGAGCGCTTCAACTTCGCTGGAGACGACTGTCCATTCCACGCTGGCGGCAGTGGTGACCATGTGTCGGGTGCGTGGATGGAGTTGTATGAGGTCCTGAAAGTAGCTGGCGAGGCGGGCTCGTAGGGTTTTTGGCTTTACCGACGTAGATGACCCGGCCGTGTTCGTCGCGGAATTTGTAGACTCCCGGGTCAGTGGGGATGCTGCTGGGTGCTGGGCGGTAGGTTGCTGGGTCAGCCATTAATCTTCCGGCATGTATTTGTCTTCAAGGGTGCGGAATTGTTCGACGGCGGTGACGACGCGTGCGCCGTCTGCGGATTGGAATGCCCACATGGGGACGAATTCAAATTCGGGCAGTTCGAGGCGCGCCCAGCGTTCGCCTTTGGGGAAAGACAGCCCGTAGATCACGTCCCAGGGGTAGAAGCGTGTCCCGATGAAGTTACGGATTTCTACGCCGTCTTCGTTGGCGCGGACGCGGGGGCGCATGATAGTGAGACAGACTGCGGAGATGATGAGGCCAATACCGACGAAGGCCCATTGATCGATGGTGGTGACAGCGGCGCCTGTGTTGCCGCTGGCGACGACGGAGGCCATGAAGATGTGTACGCCCATGACGATGATGATGGCGAGGGCGGCCACTATTTTCAGACGCTGGGACGTTACTTCCAGTTCCCACGGCTTGGTGGTGGTTGTGGCGGCGTCGGCAGCCACAAGGCGTTGGATGTTGTCCACAGTCGGTTCGCTTTCTTACACGGGGTCTTGGTGTGTCGTGAATATTGTAGTCGTGAGGTAGGCGGATGTGGGAATGGTAGTGGACTACACCCCTGACTGGTCTGCGCGGATGGCTGCAAGGATGCTGGCGGTGTGGAGGGCTGCAATCATGGCTTCGGCGCCTTTGTCTTCCACGGCGTTACTGCCGCCTGCACGTTCTTTGGCTTGGTCGTAAGTGTTGGTGGTGAGGACGCCGTTACCAATGGGGGTGGCTGTGTCGAGGGCGATGCGTGTGAGTCCTTGTGTCACCGAGTCGCAGACGTAGTCAAAGTGGGGGGTGCCGCCGCGGATGACGCAGCCGAGCGCTACGACGGCATCGTAGCGGGGTGCAAGTTCCTGAACAACAACCGGTAGTTCGAGTGCTCCGACGACGCGGTAGTCGGTGACGGTTGCCCCTAAGGCGTTGCCCATGTCGACGGCGCGGGCGTGCAGGAGGTCGCAAATCTCACTGTTCCAGATCGCGGTGACGACGGCGACGCGCAGACCGGTGGCGTTGATCTCGTTGATGGTGGGCAGTCCGTCTGTGCTCATCGGTGCTCCTCCTCATATGCGGCTACTTGTGGGAGGTCGTGCCCCATGCGGTCACGTTTGGTTTTGAGGTAGGTGATGTTGTCTTCGTTGACTTCTACGCTGACGGGCGTGCGTTTGGCGATGGTAATCCCATGCCCAATGAGTCCACTGCGTTTGGTGGGGTTGTTGCTGAGGAGGTTGAGGGAGCGGATTCCAAGGTCTCGGAGGATTTGCGCTCCGGTGCCAAATTCTCGGGCGTCGGTAGGCAGTCCAAGTGCTAGGTTTGCGTCAACGGTGTCTACTCCACTGTCTTGGATGCGGTATGCCTTAAGTTTTTCGAGTAAACCGATGCCCCGGCCTTCGTGGCCGCGCATGTAGAGCACCACTCCCCGACCTTCTTCTTGGACAGCTTTCATGGAGGCATGAAGTTGTTGTCCACAATCGCAGCGGCGGGGAGCCGAAGACGTCACCAGTGAGACATTCGGAATGCACTCTTACCAGGACATTCTCTCCGTTGTTGTCCGACGGATCACCGACAACAAGCGCGACATGTTCTATGCCGTCGACGGTGCTGCGATAGCCAATGGCGGTGAAGAGTCCGAAGTCGGTGGGTAGGCGCGTTTCGACAACTCGCTCCACAAGCGTCTCGTGTTTACGCCGCCATTCAATGAGTTGAGCAATAGAGACCATGTGCAAACCGTGGGTGTCAGCAAAGCGCCTTAGTTCTGGGCTGCGCGCCATGTCAGTGGGGTCGTCTTCACTGACTATTTCGCAGAGCACGCCGGCAGGGCGTAGACCTGCGAGCCGTGCGAGGTCTACGGCAGCTTCCGTATGCCCGGCGCGTACGAGAACGCCGCCTTCTTTGGCCCGGAGGGGTACAACGTGACCTGGGCGGGTGAAGTCTCCAGGGGTACTGTCTGGGTTGGCTAATCGACGCAGTGTTTCGGCGCGGTCGGCGGCTGAGATTCCAGTTGTCCCGGTAGCGGCATCCACGGTGACGGTGTAGGCGGTGGAGCGAATATCTTGGTTGAAGGTGGTCATCGGGGGGAGATCCAGCCTGTCGCAATTCTCACCGGTCAGTGGTGCACAGATGTAGCCCGAGGAGTAGCGGACCATGAAGGCAACAAGTTCGGGGGTTGCTTTTTTTCTGCAGCGAAGATGAGGTCGCCTTCGTTCTCGCGGTCATGGTCGTCGACAACAATAACCGCTTTTCCTGCTGCAATATCTCTAATGGCTGCTTCGATGTCGTCGAGGCGTACCTCTGCCTGGTCGGTCACGGAATTTTCTGCCTTTTCGCCTGGTGGTGTATGAAATCTGGGTGTTGGGGGTTGTTAGGTTCGGAACGTTAGATTCCGTTCCACATATTTTGCCAGCACATCTACTTCTAGATTGACGGTGCCTCCGACTGCGAGTTTTCCAAAGATGGTGTCGCGGAGTGTGATCGGTATAAGTGAAACCTCAAAGTAATCATCACCCAGGGCGGATACGGTGAGAGAGGTTCCGTTGATGGCAATGGAGCCCTTTTCCACGATGTAGCGCGCCAGTGTGGGTGGTAGTGCGAACCGGAGAACATCCCAGTGCTCGGAGGATTTTCGGCTGGTCAGTGTGGTGGTGGCATCCACGTGCCCCTGCACGATGTGTCCGTCGAGTCGCGCGTTCACCAGAGCTGCGCGTTCGAGATTGACGGGACTGCCGACGCGCAGTTCACCAAGGTTGCTTCGGTCCAGTGTTTCCTGCATACAGTCTGCAGTGAAGGTGGTGGCGGTGTGCTCCGCAACAGTGAGGCATACGCCGTTGACGGCGATGGAGTCGCCAAGGGCAACGCCGTCAAGGATGGCGGGGGCGTCGATAGTGAGCCGAACGGAATCCCCCTAGTGGTTCAACTGCGGAGATGGTACCAACTTGTTCGATGATTCCAGTAAACACTCCTCATTATTAACACATTCGACTGTTTACCGCGCGAGTTCCAGGAGGACATCGTCACCAAGTCGGGTGACGGAGTCGAGAGTGAAGCGGCGTATGTCGGTGATGGTGGTGCCCAATGCCTCTGTAACAACGCCGAGTCCTTGGCCGAGGAATGCTGGGGCAATGTAGGCGTGGACGGCGTCTATAAGCCCTCTGCTGAGGAGGCTGGTGGCTAGGGTGGCACCGCCTTCAATGAGGACGTCGCGGGCTCCGGTTCGCCAAAGTTCGGTAAGCGCGGTGTCACTATCGGGGTAGTGTTCCCAACCGGGTTCGTTGACCGCACGGCGGCCAACGACTATCCGCCGCGGTTGGTGCGGGTAGAGCGTGCCTTCAGAGGTTCGGGCAGTGAGCTGAGGGTTGTCGGCGAAGTAGGTGCCGGTACCAACAATGATGGCATCGCGCTTGCTACGGTCGCGGTGTGCGTGGTGTCGGGCATCTTCCCCGGTAATCCACTGGCTGGTGCCGTCTAACGCGGCGGTGAAGCCGTCGATGGTGTTGGCGGTTTTCCAGGTCAGGTGAGGTCGCTGCATGCGGGTGGCAATAAGCCACGGGCGGAGGGCTGGAACATGACCGGGAAGCTGAATGACCTGTACACCACGGTCGGCAAGCCAGGTGGCTCCACCACAGGCCACAGGGTTGGGATCGGAATGGACGTAGTAGACGGTAGTAATCCCGGCGTCCAAGATCGCGTGGGAGCAAGGAGCGGTGCGTCCTGTGTGATTGCAGGGTTCAAGGGTAACCACTGCGGTGCCGCCTTGAGTATTCGTTCCCGCCTGTGCGATCGCCATAATCTCGGCGTGCGAGCCACCTGGAGGTTGGGTCGCCCCAACGCCAACGAGATTCCCTGCAGTGTCCAGGATTGCGGCACCAACCGGCGGGTTTGGGCTGGTGGTGCCACGAACCTCCTCGGCGGCCGCCATGGCGCGCTGCAGGGCTTCAATAACGATCTGCGGGATAGTGTCCGGATTATCCATAGAGACTGTTTACACGGTGGCAAGACGCCGTAGGGACTCCACAGCAGCGTGGGGGTCGTCTGTGCCAAAGACGGCTGAGCCTGCAACAAAGGCATCGCACCCAGCGATGGCAGCGTCTGTGATGGTTTTCTCGCCTATCCCGCCGTCGATTTCGATGAGGGTGGAGAGGTTGTGGCTGTCTATTTCAGCGCGAAGGTAGCGTACTTTGTCCAGTTGATCAGGCATGAAAGACTGCCCACCAAACCCGGGTTCGACGCTCATAACCAGCACAAGATCGAAGTGGTCGAGTCTTTGAGGTAGGGCTCAATGGGGGTGCCGGGGCGGAGTGAGAAACCTGCGCGGACGCCTTTGCTGCGAATGTGATCAGCAAGGGCGACGTGGTCGTCGGTGGCTTCCACGTGAAAAATCACGCAGGATGCCCCAGCGGCGATGTAGTCATCAACCCATTTTTCGGGATTGTCGATCATCAGGTGCACGTCAAGCGGCTGATCGGTGACCTTATGCACATCGGCGGTGATCCCCGCGCCAAAGGACAGATTAGGAACAAAATGCCCATCCATGATGTCGACGTGAATCCAGTCTGCGTTGTTGACTTTCTGGATGTCGTCACCCAGGTGGGCAAAGTTGGCGGCCAAAATGGATGGGGCGATGATCGGCGTCTTTGTCATGGCCCCATCATAGACCGCCGCGCGACAACCACGGGAGGTTATGACACTGGCCGCCGCAGCACGGCGAAGAACATAGCATCGGTGCCATGACGATGCGGCCACATCTGCACTGACTTATGTTCACCCACGTTATCCATGCCCAGTGCGTACTCGTGGGCGGATAGTTCCTGCATGCCCCATTCGTTGACAGCGCGATCAACAATTTCGCGGGTTTCCCTCACGTCGGGTGAGCAGGTGGAGTACACCACCACTCCCCCTGGCCGAACAAGCGAGCAGGCGGATTCCAGCAGCTCACCCTGCAAGCTCGCCAGTCCAGCAATGTCTGAATCGCGTTTGCGCCAGCGCGCTTCGGGGCGGCGACGGAGCGCACCGAGACCTGAGCAGGGGGCATCAACAAGCACACGATCAAACCCTGTGCCGATGTGCGGGGAACGCCCGTCCACCACATGAACCGTCACGGGAAGACCGCGGACGCTATTGTCCACCAACCGGGCGCGGTGCGGTGTTTTTTTCCACCGCATCCACATGCGCACCATCGATCTGGGCCAGCGCCCCCATCAAGGCAGCCTTGCCGCCGGGGCCTGCGCACAAATCAAGCCAACGTCCCTGGTCAGACCCCTCAAGCGGGGCCTCCACAACAGCACGAGCAATCAGTTGGCTGCCTTCGTCCTGGACCGCCGCCATGCCCTCACGGACAGGTTCCAGCTCGCCGGGGTCACCACCGTCCAAATACACGGCATAGGGTGAGTAACGCCCCTGTTCACCACCGGTGACCAGCGCCAACTCCTCTGCGGTCAGCTCCCCAGGACGGGCAACAAGATGCACTGTTGGACGTTGCGAGTCGGCTTCAAGCGCCTCGTCCAGTTCTGCGTCTGACCCCAAGGCACGCACGAAACTGCGAGCAATCCATTCGGGGTGGGCGTGCCGAAAAGCCACGGCCGCCAGGCTTTCTTCAGGGGTAAGTTGCTCCATCCACTGCTCTGGAGTCGATCGAGAGGTGGTACGCATCACCGCATTCACAAACCCTTTGGCCTTTGGCTGCCCCACCGCCTCCGCCATGCGCACAGTCGTGTCCACTGCGGCATGCTGCTCCACGCGCGTATACAGCAACTGGTACACGCCAAGCCGGAGGGCGTCGAGAAGAGTCGGATCAATCTGGGTCACGGAGCGTGACGACGCCGCCGCAATCACCCGATCCAGCACCCCCTGCGTGCGCAACGTACCGTAGGTCAATTCCGTAGCGAAGGCAGCATCCCTGCCGGTGATTCGACGCTCCCGCAGCAACGCAGGCAGCACCAAGTTGGCGTAAGCATCATTGACGCGAACGTCAGTGAGCACGTCAAACGCAGCTGCACGCGGCTTGTCGACGCCCGCCTCGGCAAACCTTCGCACCTCCCGTTGCTGTGGCGAGCGGCGCTGCTGGCGTGGTTGAGACTGTTTGCGCCCACCATCCTTTGCGCCCTTCGGCCGCGACGTGGATGTACTGGTGGGTTTATCGCCACTTTTTGATCTTGACCTAAAGCCACCAGCCATTACTGCCACACCACGCCTTCATCTCCATGCACCTGCGCACCACGCGCCCAGTCACTTGCGGACATCATTTTCTTTCCCGGAACCTGCATCTGGCCGAGCTGGACAGGATCTGTGCCAGTGCCCACAAACACGCCGCGCTTGGTCACCACCACATGTCCAGGGTGATCAGGAGTCGAACCTTCCGGTGATGCCTGCGTGACCGGACCGACTTTTACACGGTCCTCCCCCATCATCGTCCACGCACCTGGGGCTGGTGTATGCGCACGAATCTGCCGGTCAATCACGTGTGCTGGCTGCTGCCAGTCAATGCGCGCGTCTTGTTTATCAATTTTCGGCGCGTAGGTTGCAGTACCATCCTGAGGGCGGGCAACAACTGTGCCCGCTTCCAGACCGTCCAGTGTTGCGACAAGAAGCTCCGCACCTTTGTAGGCCAGCCGCGTGAGCAGGTCATCGGACGTATCTGTCGGGTGAATAGGCTCGGTGATCGACCCCAACACCGGGCCGGTGTCTAGGCCCTGCTCAATACGAAACGTCGAGGCACCTGTGATGTCATCGCCATGCAAAATCGCTGCCTGCACTGGTGCCGCCCCGCGCCACGCTGGAAGAAGAGAAAAATGCAGATTAACCCAGCCGTGCGGTGCCACATCCAGAAGATCCGACGTGATGAGGTTGCCATATGCCACCACCGGAATGCACTCAGGTTGCCATTGCCGCAAGCGTTCACGCACGTCATCGCCGTCTTCTGTCCCAGGCTTCAAGGAGGTGGGCTTGACCACGGGAAGGGCATGCTTCTCGGCAAGCGCCGCCACCGGCGATGGGTGTATGGTTCTCCCCCCGACCTTTCCTGGCATCGGGTCGGGTAATCACGCCCACAACGTCATGGCCGGAGTCAATCAAATGTTGTAACGCCACCACGGCAGGGTCGGGGGTACCAGCAAAAACTATGCGCACAGACGCTCCTTTTCTTGGCCTTCCTTGGTTGCCTTAAGCGTTAAACCAGTCAGATTCGCGGATCTCACGCATTGCTTCTTTACGAAGTTCCGGCGACAGTCTCTTCAAAAACAACACACCGTCAAGATGGTCCGTTTCGTGTTGAATACAGCGTGCCATCAGCCCTGATGCTGTAATCTCCACCGGGTTGCCGTCCACATCCTGCCCTGTGACCTTCACGGAGTTGTACCGTTCCGTCTCTTTCACCACTGCTGGAATGGACAAGCACCCCTCATTACCCACTTGCTTTTCCTCACCAACGGGTTCCCACACTGGGTTGATCACATGCCCCCGCATTCCTGGGTTCTCATGGGCGCAGTCAAATACAAACACTCGACGTGTCACCCCAACTTGGTTGGCAGCAAGGCCCACCCCGTCGTACTCGTCCATGGTGTCCAGCATGTCTTCCACCAATGTCTTCAACGCATCATCGAACTGCGTGACCTCATCAGCGCGGGTGTTGAGCACTGGGTCGCCAAACAAGCGAACTTCACGAATCGTCATAGCTGGGCCGGACTCCTTGGGTTATAGAGGGTAAACGCTACTATCGCTACATAGTAGCGTGCTCGATTGCACCAACATCAGCTCAGCGCTATGGGTTGGTGAGCTTCCACGATGCGTACAATCTCGGTCGCTGTCATGTCGGACCACACTATGTAGTCGCTGAGAGCCGGGTCCGACACCCCGCGTTCAAGGCGTTCTAACAACGCCGACTCCTCCGATTCCTCCATCGTGGCTGATCGGAGAAGTTCGATGCCGTCAATGAGTTCTTTCCTTGTCACCGTATCGCGGTAGATCATGGGGCTTCGTGCTTCTTGGCTATTTCTTCTTGCCTCGTTTTTCACGCATACGCACTGCGATCCGAACTGGCGACCCTTCGAAACCAAAGGTTTCCCGCAGTTTTCTTTCCAGATATCGCCGATACCCGGCCTCCAGGAAACCGGTGGTAAACAGCACGATCACGGGTGGTCGCGTGGAGGCTTGGGTGGCAAACAGCACTCGCGGCAACCGGCCTCCGCGCATAGGCGGCGGGTTTTGCGCAATGACTTGGCGCAACCAGTTATTCAGCTGACCAGTTGGAATGCGTTTGTCCCAGCTCTCCAAGGCTTCCACCATGGCCGGTTCAAGCTTCTTCAACGCTCGTCCAGTTTTGGCGGAAATATTTACCCGGCGCGCCCAGGGCACGTGTGCGAGCTGCAAATCAATCTCGCGTTCGAGGAGGTCGCGGCGGTCTTCGTCCATCAGGTCCCACTTGTTGTAGGCGATGACGAGAGCCTTGCCAGCGTCGGTGATCAAACCGAGGATTTTTCTGGTCCTGCTCACTGATGGGTTCGGAGGAATCAATGAGAAACACACATACCCTCAGCGGCCTCAATGGCACCTCGGGTGCGTAGAGAAGCATAGTATTCATGCCCGCTGGCGGTTTTCACTTTTTGCGTAGCCCGGCGGTATCAATGAACTTCCACAACTGCCCGTCAAGTTGGACGAGGGAGTCGACAGGATCAACGGTGGTTCCGGCGACGTCGTCAACCACGGAACGTTCCTCACCGGCGATCTTGTTCAGTAGCGAGGATTTACCCACGTTTGGTTTTGCCAACGAGTGCCACGCGCCGGGGTCCATGCACAATAGTGCTGGTGCGTGGGGTTTCTGGGAAGGACTCAACGATTTTGTCGAGCACGTCGGCCCCGCCGCGTCCATGTTGTGCGGACACCGGGAAGGGATCACCGAGGCCCAGTCCCCATAGTTCTGCAACATCGCCGTATTGGGAGTCTGAGTCGAACTTGTTGGCCACGAGGATCACGGGGACGGAGGATCGCTGCAGTTTGCGGGCCATGATTTCATCCGTTTCGGTGATGCCAACTTTGCTATCGACGACCAGCACGATGACGTCAGCGGTGTCCATGGCGGTTTCAGCCTGCCGTGCGATAGCACCGTGGATGCCTTTCACGTTGGGATCCCAACCACCAGTGTCTTGTACCCAGTACCTGCGTCCGTTCCAATCAGCTAGGTAGGAAATGCGGTCGCGGGTCACGCCAGGGGTGTCTTCCACCACTGCCTCACGGCGCCCGAGAAAACGGTTCACTAGTGTTGATTTGCCGACGTTGGGTCGTCCGACGATGGCAACTGTGGGAAGCGCTTCTTCCAGGTGTCCCTCTGGGGTGACACCATAGGCACGTTCTAGTTCCTCCCAGTCCACATCGTCAGCGTCCGCTGCGTAGTCATCCCCGTAGTCAGGTTCGCCAAAGTCGTCTTCGTCGAACTCATCAAAGGTGTCGAATTCTTCAACGTATTCAGGGGTTTCCTGGTTGTCGCTCATCGGGTCATCCTTTCTTCGCAGGCTTCTGCTAATTCGACGAGGTGGGTGATGACGTCATCGAGGGTCATGGTAGAGGTGTCCACGATTATTGCGTCGTCGGCCGGGCGCAGTGGCGATGTGGCCCGGGTAGAGTCCAGGTGGTCGCGTCGCTGTACATCGGCGAGGATGTCTTCAAAGATCACGGTGCGGCCTGCAGCGATGTCTTGTTCGTATCGACGCCGCGCGCGTACCTCCGGTGCCGCCGTTAGGAAGATTTTCAGCGGTGCATCGCTCAACACAACTGTCCCGATGTCGCGACCTTCGACAACGCATCGTCCGGCCTGCTGTGCTAATCGACGCTGCAGTGACACCAGGTTGGCGCGTACCTTGGGGTTGGCGGACACAGCGGAAACACTGCGCGTGACCTCGGGGCCACGAATCTCCTGTGACACATCTTCACCACCGAGGAGTACGGAGGTGGAATGCGGGTCGTCATTGACCACGAGTGGCAGGTCAGCCGTAGCGTTGGCGACGGCTGCGTCGTCAGTGACATCAATGCCTGCGCGGAGAACCTGGAGTGTGGCCACGCGATACATCGCCCCAGTGTCCAGGTAGTGCGCGTGAAGACGATGGGCTACCGCCCGGCAAGCGGTTGATTTTCCAGTCCCGGATGGGCCATCAACGGCAATGAGCAGTGGGATCACATCCCCACCGCCTTGTACAGGCTGGACAATTCAGCATCATTGAGGGCGCGGATCGTCCCAGGGGTTTGGTCACCGAGTTGCACCGTGTGGATTCTGGTGCGAACTAGCCGTTCGACCGGGTAACCGACTTCTTTGAGCATGCGGCGGACGATGTGTTTGCGGCCTTCGTGAAGTTCCACGCGAATGAGGGATTTACCGTCGTGAACGTCGACGATTTGCACGTAATCGGCGCGTGCGGGGCCGTCGTCAAGCTCGATACCGTTTTTGAGTGTGCGGATGAGCCTACGATTTGCCTCACCAATGACGGTTGCCAGGTAGGTTTTTGCGATTTCGTACGTGGGGTGGGTCAGGCGATTGGCCAGTTCCCCATCGTTAGTGAGCAGCAGCAAGCCTTCGGTGGCGGCGTCGAGTCGGCCGACGTGGAACAGGCGCTGTCCGGCATCGATCTTTTCGCCAATGATGTCACCGATGCAGGGGCGCCCCAGGTCATCATGCATGGTGGACTGCACGCCATACGGCTTGTTGAGAATAAAGTATTGGAGGTTGTCATTGACGCGGATACGTACCCCGTCAACACGGACAACTGCAGTGTCAGGGTTGATACGCATGCCCTGCGTGGTGACGATTTTTCCGTTGACTTCAACACGTCCCATGTCGATGAGTTTTTCGGACATACGGCGGGATGCCACGCCTGCTTGCGCTAAGACTTTCTGCAGGCGGATACCTTCACCATCATTGTGCTCACTGTTGGGCTGTTGCACGTGTTGTTTGCGAGCGGGTTTGCTTTGGAGAGGTAGATTTTCTGGTCCGGTGTGCCGTCGCGGCGAGCGGGTGGGGTCACAAGTGTGTCCTATCTGGTGAAATTGTATAAGTTCCTGCAAGCCTAGCCCATAAATGTTGTCATTGACCACTTCGTGGGAGGGTTATCTGCTGCGCTATCAGCTTAAAGTGTTCGGGCGGGCAATCCCCACAGTTTTCTGGGAGGCAGCCAAGAAGCGGCACGCCGGTAACGACGGGAAATTCTGTGAGGTTGAGCCGGGTGGCAAGGTCTGGGTTGGTTGGCAGGGATCCACCGATGAGTCCGAGGACGGTAATTCCGCGAGCACGTGCCGCCATGACGGTGAGCTCGGCAAGATTGAGGGATCCAAGCCCGGTGGAGGTCACCACGATGAGGGGTGCCGCGAGTTCAACGGCCAGGTCCGCGAGGGTCCAGGTATCAGCCATGCGAACAAGGAGACCTCCGGCGCCTTCGACAAGCACAACCGTGTCCTCTGCGTCGAGGTGTCGGATCCGCTCTGCGGTGGCGTGTAGCTCTAGCTGTGGCATGCCCGCTCGGCGCGCCGCAATATTAGGCGCGAGGGGTTCCGGATAGTGCGCGTATTCCCTTCCAGCTACTCCGCTGAGCTTTTCGATGTCGCGAATATCGCTGTCGTCGCCGGTTTGCGCGGGTTTGACCACCTCCACGCCATAGCCTGCGTCGCGGTACTGGCACGCCAACGCTGCGGTGGCAATGGTTTTGCCGACGTCAGTATTGGTTCCGGTGATGATGATGATCATGGTGAGTCTGCTCTTTCTGATGCGTTACGCCGTGGCCGCGGCAGCTGCCATGGCGGTGCAAATGCGGTGGACTTCGTTGGATGTGGAAATGTAGGGCGGCATGCAGTAAATGAGCTTGCCGAAGGGACGCAGCCACACTCCGTGGCTGACGGCGGCTGCAGTGGTGGTTTTCATGTTGACGGGCTGGTCCATTTCGATGACGCCGATGGCGCCGAGGACGCGTACGTCGGTGACATGCGGAGCGTCGATAAGCGGGCTGAGATGGGTGGTGAGTTCCTGTTCGATGCGAGGCACCTGTGTGCGCCAGCGACCTGTTTCGATGATGCCAACGGCTGCAGTGGCGACGGCACAGGCCAAAGGGTTAGCCATGAAGGTTGGCCCATGCATCACGGGGCCGCCGATTCCATCACGTACAGCATCGGTGGTAAGTACGGCGGAGAGTGTCATGAAGCCCCCGGTGAGCGCCTTTCCAAGGCAGAGAATGTCTGGGGTGATTCCTGCGGCGTTGGTGGCAAACAACGAACCTGTACGCCCAAATCCCGTGGCGATTTCGTCGGCGATAAGGAGTATGCCGTGACGGTCGCAGAGGGCGCGTACCCCGGCGACAAGTTCCGGATCGTGGAATCGCATCCCACCGGCACCTTGAACCACGGGTTCGATGATCACGGCCGCCACGGTTGAGTCGATGAGGCGTTCCATGTCGCGCAAGTAGGTCTCGCGCTGTTCAGGGGTAGCACCGCGCATGGGTGGCGGCGGAGCGAAAAGTTGCTCGGTAATGGTTCCTTTCCACAACGAGTGCATTCCATTGTCGGGGTCACACACGCTCATGGGGGCAAACGTGTCGCCATGGTAACCGGATCGCCAGGTGAGCAGCCGGTTTCGTTCTGGATGCCCGATACCGCGTTGGTATTGCAGCGCCATCTTGATGGCTACTTCGACGGCGACAGAGCCGGAGTCTGCGAAGAAAATGGTGGTGAGGGGGTCGTCGGTGAGGCTAATGAGCTTTTCCGCTAACCGCACTGCTGGCTCGTGGGTGAGTCCACCGAACATGACATGGCTCATGGTGTCGATTTGCGTGTGCGCAGCCTCGACAAGTGCTGGGTGGCTGTGGCCATGGGCGGCAGCCCACCACGAACTCATTCCGTCAATGATGCGGGTGCCGTCGTGGAGGGTGAGGTAGACCCCTGCAGCACTGGCGATCGGCATGGGTTCCATAGGAGCGGGTGTAGTGCTATAGGGGTGCCAAATGTGTGCTTGGTCATAGGCGATGAGCTGGGCGGAGAGGCTGTCGGGATTACTGTCAGGCTTGAACATCGTTCATAGTTTACCCCCATTTCGGAGAGAACTGTGGGCGTTATGCGCCATAATGGCAACCATGACCATGGCTAAACGTCGTTCACGTACGCAAACCACCCCCGAAAACAACCCCCGACACCCACTCGCCATGCCAGCTACCGTCAGCATCGAAATGTGGGAACGATTCAGCTTCTATGGCATGCAAGCCATCCTCGCCTACTACCTCTACTACGCAACCACCGACGGCGGCCTCGGACTCGAACGCGCCCAGGCCACCACACTTCTTGGCGCCTACGGTGCCTCCGTCTACCTGTGCACCCTCGCCGGAGGCTGGATCGGCGACCGCCTTATCGGAACCGAAAGAACACTCCTTACCGGTTGCATTGCCCTGATGGTCGGCCACCTTTCCTTATCCACCCTTAGCGGTGGAGCGGGTGCAACCTTCGGACTGGCGCTCATCGCCATCGGATCAGGCTTCGTCAAAACAGCAGCCATCACCATCCTTGGCCACGCCTACCCCACCGACGACCCCCGGCGCGACGCCGGCTTCCAACTCTTCTACCTGGGCATCAATATCGGTGCCGTCCTCGGCCCACTCCTGACCGGCTGGCTATCCACCAAGTACACCTTCCACACTGGCTTCCTCGCTGCAGCTGGACTCATGGGTATCGGCCTGATCACGTATCTTGCCTTGCGACGCCGCTACCTCACCGCCCTGTCCTCTGACACCGCCACGGCCCTCACCGCGCCGACAAACCCGATCTCCTTCGGCCGCGCCGCGATCACCATCAGCATCGTCATTGCGGGCATCGCAGGACTCGGTGTGTTGGTGCGTGTTGGGACAATTCCACTGGCAAGCCTGGCCACCATTCTCCTTGTCCTCACGCTCAGCGCCGCCGTGGTGCTGTACGTTTCAATGTTTCGCTCACGTCAGGTTACTGCATCTGAACGGCGTCAATTGCTACGATACATCCCCATTTTTGTCGCATCGTGCACATTCTGGTCCATACTCAACCAAACCTACGGAGTGTTTGCCGTGTACTCCGATATTCGCCTTGATCGCACTATCGGGACATTCACCATTCCTGCCGCCTGGACGCAGTCGCTCAATCCGCTGTATATCTTGGCGTTGTCCGTTCCCATCGCGTGGGCGTGGGCAAAAATTGGTGATCGCGCGCCGAGCACGCCAGTAAAGATGGGCTGTGGTGTGATGCTGACAGGTGCCGGCATGCTGGTACTTCTTCCCTTCACGGGTGGCGGCGAGAGCAGCACTCCGTTCCTGGCCTTGGCGTTGTGCGTGCTGATTGTGTCGCTGGGTGAACTTCTTGTGGGGCCAGTGGGAATGTCGGCCACCACGGCCCACGCGCCGGGTACATACCGCACCCGTTTTTCAGCGCTGTACTTTCTCACAATGGCGATTGGAACATCCACCGCAGGAACGCTGTCTGGGTTTTACCACCCCGAATCTGGTTCAGCGGAGTTTACCTATTTTGTCTGTTGCGGTCTTGCAGCCGTGATCATCGGTGCTGGTACAACGGCGATGAGCGCTCGGATGAAATAACTGTTTTTACACCAAAAAGATGTTTCCCACAACAGTGTGCAGTGGCCCGCCGGATCGTCCTTTCCCGAGTTCGGACTGGATAAGATGCACCTCATCCACCGTCCAGGTGGGTCCGCTGTACACGCTCAACGCATGAACAAATTCCCCTGTGAGGGACGGGGAAAACCTTGGACGAGCTGCGGTACGGGTGACGCGCGCAACGGTCATGTGTGCGCGGTGGTGCTCAGGGGCGTCGTCAAGCGCACATGCAGCCATCAGCGTGTGAAGCGCTGAAACCTCACCACCGATGCCGATCCACAGGTTACGGTCGTGGAAGCTGCCAGCGCCTTTCAAACACAGGTCAAAGGGAGTCCCCACCCCCGCAGCGATGTGCGCGAGCAGGTCATCGGTTATACCGTCGGGCTGCTCACCGTAAAACGCACAGGTGATGTGCCATTGATCGGGGTCGGACCACCGTAGCGCCGGTCCTGCAGCAGTGCGAATGGGAAGAAGTGCGGAGACGAGATGGTCGCGCACATGGTCAGGAAGCGGCAACGCGGCAAACAGTCTCATGGAAGTTCTTCTTCGATTGTTTCGATGTCTGGAAGGAGAGGTGCGAGGTTAGGCAAACGATCCACGCTATCAATGCCTAATTGCTCCAAAAATAATTCGGTGGTCATGTAGCGGTGCGCTAAGCCTGTCCCTTCGTCCGGTTCAACCTCCCTGATCAACCCGCGTAGTTGCAAAGTACGCATCACGCCGTCCACATTGACACCACGCACGGCAGATACTTGCGCACGGGTGACGGGTTGCCGGTAGGCCACCACAGCGAGGGTTTCCAGCGCGGCGCGAGTCAGTTTCGTTTGCGTACCATCGAGCAGAAGTTTTTCCACCACGGGTGCGTTATCAGGGCGGGTGTACAGCCGCCACCCCTCCGGGGTTTCTCGGAGGTCCATGCCGCTACCGCGGTCGTCAAATTCGGCAGCGATCTGCTTCAACACAGTCACCACCGTTGCGGGTTCCTCCTCCACAACGCGTGCGAGCACCTCGGCGGCAACCGGCGAGTCCACTACCAGAAGAATCGATTCCAACTGGGATCGCAGTGCGGATATGGGGGAATTCATCGTTGATGTCACGCCTTATAGTGTAGTTTTTTAGGTCTCGCAGGGCTTGCCCAGGTCCGGGCGCCCCCACTCGGACCATGAACCGTCATAGACCACCACATCGCGGTAGCCCGCCTCCCACGCTGCCAGCGCAATGAGGCATGCACTCACGCCCGAACCGCAGGTCATGGTTAGTTCACGCGCCGATCCCACCACGCTTTCCACAAGCGTCTGCAATTCTTCAGGCGTTTTGAGCAGACCGTTGTCATCCACAACATCCGTGTACGGAAGGTTCACACTTCCCGGTATGTGGCCAGCAACAAGACCATCCCGCGGTTCAGGCTCAACACCCGCAAATCGCCCAGCCGACCGCGCATCCACAATCACACCATAGGACCGTGCGGCTGCACGTTCCACACCGCGCATGTCTGTGAGCAAGTGCCGATTCTCTGAAGCTGTGATCCTCCCCCTACTCTGAGCCTGCACGCTTGCCGACGTCTCCCCTCCCGCCGCAATCCACGCAGGTAACCCGCCATCCAGGACGGCGACGCTGGATAGCCCGGCAAGCCGAGCCAGCCACCACACGCGGGCAGCACACATCATGCCATGACGGTCATAGACCACCACGGTCGAAGAATCAGAAACCCCCACATTTTCGAAGACTGCAGTCGCGTTCTGTGGTGCAGTATGCGGTAATGAATTGCTGGCATCGGAAAAATCACTCTCCAGATCGGCAACAATTGCCCCTGGAATTGCAACCTGGTGTGACCGAATTGGATTGCCCATTGACGCGCACAACACAACCACATCGGGGTCGTCAATATGCTGACGCAGCCAGTCAACAGAAACAATACTACGTCCTTGGGTACGTGCTTCCTGTGCCATACAACGAGGATACAAGCTGAAACATAGGTTATGCCCAGTTGCTGGCCGCGACCACAGCGGGATCAACATTTAAGCCCGTCCACGCAATTTTCAAATCCCCCAAGGATTCCTCCTGTTCCACGCTGACAGCCTGAGCTTTGTACAGTTCCAAGATGGCCAAAAACCTGCCCACCACCTCCATGGATACCTGGCAGTCTTTGGTGAGAATCGCAAACGTAAGCCATGTGCCCTCACCAGACATACGCAGCACATCGAGCAGTTTTCCTGCTTGCTCGGGAACCGATACAGCCACCTGGTGGAGATGATCTGTCCCCACCACGTCGGGAGGCTTTGGACGGAACACCGTAGCCGCCATTTCCGCGAAAGAATCAGGGCTGTGGGACAGCGTCACAGGCGGAAGAAGGTTGACAAAACGATCCTCCAACGAGGCCGCACGAGGATAGCGTTTCTGTGCAGTGCGCTGCCAGTCCGCAAACAGCTCGGCAACTTGTTTGTATGCCTTGTACTGCAGCAGCCTGGCAAACAGCAAATCTCGGGACTCTAACAGCGCAAGGTCTTCCTCCGAATCAACTTCCCCACTGGGAAGCAGCCTGGCAGCCTTCAAATCCAGTAGTGTTGCAGCAACGACCAGAAACTCGGTGGTTTCGTCAAGGTCTGCGGTCTCCCCCAGCATGCGGGTGTAGGCAATGAACTCGTCAGTAACTTTGGATAATGCTACCTCAGTGACATCGAGTTTCTTTGAACTGATGAGCTGCAGCAAAAGATCAAAAGGTCCCTCAAAGTTGGACAGCGCTAGAGTGAACCCAGCAGAATCGCTAGCGTCATCCTGGGTGACGGGGGCATCAGGCTCCACCACAGCCCTTTTGTGGGGTGCTATGTCGTCCTCTCAATCACTTCGCGGGCCAAATCCCGGTACTGCTGTGCGCCTTGAGAACTCGGCGCCCACGAAATGATCGGTTCACCCGCAACGGTAGTTTCAGGGAAACGTACGGTTCGGGTGATAACAGTGTCAAAGACCCGCTCACCAAAAACATCCACCACGCGAGTCATCACTTCGCGCGCGTGGGAGGTGCGTCGGTCAAACATAGTGACCAAAATTCCCACCACTTCAAGGTTGAAATTCAGGCGATCGCGAACCTTTCTACGGTGTCAGTCAGTAACGCGAGGCCACGCAAAGAGAAATACTCGCACTCCATGGGAATAACCACTCCCTGCGCGCAGGCTAGCGCGTTAACTGTCAGCAAACCCAATGACGGCTGACAATCCAAAATGATGTAATCATAATCCTTCATTACTGGGCGCAGTGCACGGGCAAGTGTCTGTTCCCTCCCCACCTCATTGACCAGCTGAATCTCGGCGGCAGAAAGATCGATATTAGCTGGTACCAAATCCAGTCCCTGCACTGGAGTCTGGTGAATTGCATTCAAAATAGTCGTGCGGTTATCCACCAAAAGGTTATAGATAGTCAAGTCAAGGTCGTCGTGCGGAATCCCTAACCCTGCAGACAACGCACCCTGTGGATCTAGATCCACTAACAACACTCGACGCCCCGCCTCCGCTAAGCACGCACCAAGGTTAATAGTTGAGGTTGTTTTACCCACTCCGCCTTTTTGGTTACACATCGCCAAGATTGTCGCTGGACCATGCCGGTCAAGCGGCGCAGGTTCAGGAAGTTCACGCAGAGGACGACCAGTGAGGCCCACCTGAATTTCCGGTTTATCGGCCGAAGCAGCAGCATGCGCTGAAGCAGCTTTATTCACAGTCCAACCCTTTTCTTCCGTGATGTCATGTGACGACTTTTATCTAAAAACTCTTTGGCAACCTTGCTCCTGATTTACCTAGAGTACATGCCACCATTGCAAAACTGGATTAGGCACTCCCTACCCGCCGCAATCAAGCCTCAAGCCTTGCCTGGTAGCACAATTACGCACGTGGGTGCGAGCTTGCCCACACCTGGCGCAGGTTCTCCGCCGTCACGTGCGTGTAAATCTGTGTGGTGGTCACTGACGAATGCCCCAACAGCTCCTGAACCACCCTCACATCTGCACCACCCTCAAGCAGGTGGGTGGCAAAGGAATGACGAAGGGTATGCGGTGATATATCGTGCGTGATTCCCGCCCTCGCTGCCGTGTCTTTCAACACTGCCCACGCACTCTGTCGCGACAACGCACCACCGCGTTTGTTTAAGAGCAATGCGTGGCTTTTTCCCTTGGACAAGACAGGACGAGCACGCACAAGATACGCTTCCACTGCCTCAAGAGCTTTACTCCCGACCGGGACAATGCGTTGCTTGTCGCCCTTTCCATGCAACATGATCAGCCCCTCACAGTCCGTGAAGTCATCAACAGCCAAACCCAGCACCTCAGAAATACGGGCACCAGTACCGTACAGCAACTCGATGAGAGCTCGATCGCGCAGGTCGGTGGGTGTGGCGGTGTCACCTGTGGGCACGGCATCGATAAGCGCCGTCACATCGCTGATGCTGAGGGTATCGGGCAGGCGTCTACCTGTCGCGGGCGGATGCACATCCGCAGCCACATCAACACTCAACATCCCCTCGAGCACGCCAAACTTATGTAGCCCACGAGCCACCACCAAGGCGCGGCCGCTTGACGACGCCGCGAGTGGCGCTCGCCCAACACTAGGATCACCACGTCTAAGGTCAGCGACGTACGCCTCCACATCTGCAGTCGTCACGTCGGCAAGATCAGTTTTCCCAGCAGAAACAAGCCAGTCACGGTAACGCTTCAGATCACGTCGATAGTTGGACAAGGTGTTGGCCGACACGCCTTTTTCCACCGACAAGTGCCCAAGCCACGCGGCGATGAGGCCATCGACACCAGCTGTTGACGTCATACTCGTTTCATATCAGCGCCCAGTCCCGCAGCCTTCCTACGCTCAGGCAGTGAAGTCGGCCGGAGATCAAAGGGATCAGTGACAGGGCGTGGCCCTTGCCCCCGCGCTACAAGGTCGGCGGCAATCATAATCCCCGCGATAGCAATGGAGTTCGCAATTTCCCCACGAAGAACCATGTTCTTCGCCTCCTCCAAAGCAACCCACGTAAGCTGCATATCGGCTTCCTCATCGTCGGCATCGGGCTGGGGAACCTCCGACAAGTCCTGTGCGAGGAAGATGCGCACACCTTCCTCGCAGAATCCGGGTGAACACACCAGATCGGTCAGAAGCCCCCATTGCTTCGCCGCAAGGCCAGCCTCCTCAGTAAGTTCCCGCTGGGCGCATACGAGCGGATCCTCGTCGGCAATGTCCAAATACCAGCCGGCAGTTCCCACAAACGCCGTTGAACACTATGGCGATACTGGTGCACAAGAGCAATGTTGGCACCATCAAACGCGACAACTGCGACGGCGCCGAAATGCTCCACAATTTCGCGTTTTCCGGTGCCGCCTCCAGGCATGCGGAGCGTGTCGCGGCGAACCGCAATAATCGGGGCGTCGAGAAGCACCTCGGAATCAAGAATGTCAAAGTGATGCTGTCCAGGTGAAGAAGTCATACTCCTAGCCTAGCCTCCCGGCGTCGGAGCGTCGGCGCTGGCAGCGGCACCATACGCGCCTTTACCACCATCAAGCTGTTCCTGAACCGCCAGTACTGTCCCAAGACGGCCGTACGCGCGGTTCACCGAATCCATCGTGGATACCGACTTGCCCCGATCCGACTTGCGCAACTGGCCAATCACACCGGTGGGGGCGGCGGTATGGATGCGCCCAGCAACAACAACCCCTTTGCTTTACCTTTGAGGGCTTCCGCAAACGCTGCAAGGTTAGTTGCTGCAAAGGATTCCGAGCCAACCCCTTCGGAATCACCAGTGACGATCACTGCTGCATCGGCAGCCCTAGTAGCGTCATAGTCAGCATCGATGAAGCCACCTTCTGTGAAGGCATCAAGCAACGCGGACCGCTCCTGCTCATCCGCATCCGACGCCCCTTCAGTGTGAGGCACCATCAGACCAGCCGCAAACGCCTGACCAGCGTGGGTTCCAGAATCCAGCCGATCTGACGACAACTGTGCGCCAGATGGAAGCGTATTAACCACCAGGCTTTTGACGGCGTCGGCACCATCCTGGCTGAGAAAACGCTCCTTGAGCGTCACCTCCCCCGCCTTCGTTGCACCTGCCTTCTGCAACAACCACTCCACATTGTCCACGTCACCCTTATCGGCATCGGCAGTACGAATAACGACAACCGCCTTATCCGCCAGTTTCCCCTGCACTGCAGTTTCTGCCACGCTTGCGACGTAGGCGTCCGCCGACTGTGCTTCTGCTTGATTAATCTCTGATTGCCGTTTTGTATTAGACAGTTCGGCAACCGTCTTATTGTTTGCCTCGTTGTTTCCACCAGGAATATTAGGTGTGAGCACAAAGTGATCAAAGGCGGTCCCTAGTGCAACACCAAAAAGCAAACCAGCAATAACAGCGCCGTAGCGGCGTTTTTTTTTGCAGCCATCACACATCCCCTTAATACGTATCTGTGCAGTTACCGCACGTTAGCGGAACCAGCCCCGAACCGTGCCGGTCATGTTATTCCACGTGTTCACAAGGTTGTCGGCAAAACTGCCATCCCCCGCAGTACCCGCGATGGCGACAATCACCCCAACCGCTACCAACAGCCCAAAAATCACCCACAACCAGCCAAGATTACCCGCTGACCGAATAGTGTAAAGCTCTATCACAGACCGAGCATCGACCAGCTTGGCACCCACTTTCGCCCGCGTCAGCAAAGCAGAAGGGGTGGCTTCCGGTTCCTCATTAAAAATCATGCCCAAATCCAACGGCGAACCGGCATTCACAATCATTGATGCACCATGATAATCAGCCAGCAGCAGCGCTAGATCAGTCGCTGAATCACTTGCCGCTGGAAATGTCATCGCGCCGACGCCGAGATCCTGAATACGCTCAAGACCAATAGCATGACCATCTGGATCGGCTGGCAACACCACTTTTGCGCCGCTACGCAGTGCCTCAGCGCCGATTCCTGCTGGGTTCCCGACAATCAAATCCGGCTTGTACCCTAGATCCACCAAAGTATCTGCAGCCTCATCCACCCCGACAAGGACAGGATCGTACTCCCGGATAAAGTTCCGAAGCTCCTTCACCTGCTTACGATGCTCATAACCTGGGCCAACAATCAACACCTTGCGATCTTTGAAATCAATGCCAGTTGACGGAATGCCAATCCCATCGATCAGCAGCGGAGTCTCGGAGTGAATGAACTGAATCGTGTTGCCAAAGAACGCCTCCATGTCATCCATGAGCGACTGCTGCGCATCCGAAAACGCTGACTCCGCCCACTCCTGCCCAAGCACCGTTCCAGAGGCCACAAGACGTTCACCGAAAAACAGTTTGCCCTCATCCGTGACACGCCCCTTCTTCCCGTCTTTAACGGACGACCACACATCCGAGCCCACACCCTCAATGAGCAACATTCCGGCATCCAACATCATCTGCGGCCCATAGTTAGGCACTGAACCTGTGGTGAACTGTGATGTGTTGATCACCACCGCCACCTTGGCATCAATCAACCGCTGGGCGAGTGAACGATCAATATCAGGCGCGTCCACAACCGCAATATCACCAGGGGCAAGCCGCTTAAAGCCCTTACCAGTCGCGGAACAGTCACGGACAACGCCCTGAAGACCCGGAAGATCAGCATTTCGGGAGAACAGACTCATGGCGCTCATTGTGCTACCAAACCCTCAACCTGTGGTGGAGACACGCTGAAAACCACTCAGCATGAGGTATTCATACTGGTAAAATTGTTGACATGGCACCAAAATTGACTTTCAATGTCACCCAACCACAAGTGGAGATATTTCTCTTAAAAATTAAGACCCAAAGATAACAAATGAGCAAAAATTAATTTTTCACCGCTTCACAGATGAAGCCACCCCAAAGTGGGTAGAATTCCACAATTCAGCTTCAGCGGATTATAAATAATTACCTTCCGCAAAATATACTTCCTTTTATGCAAAAAAATAGCGAAGGTGATTGCACCAGCGATCATATCATTGCTGCTACTTTCTGGTTGTGGCACCATTCTTAAACAAGCCATCGACAAAGGAACGGATTCTGTCAAGGGCCAATTCGATAAAATTGTCAAAGATCAGAACATCACCGCGATCAACCGCGTGACCGTCAACGCTGCCGGAGTGTCGGTAACGTATCTTAAGGACGGTTCCTACACGACAGCTCGACTGGGTAACGGTGACGACACCATCAAAGAGGACGAAGAACACGAAAATTTTATCAACTCAGCTTCGCCCGACAAGTTTGATGTAGAACAACTGAACAAAAAGCTCGACCAGATGTCGGACTGTGAAGAAGCCAAACGCGTCGCAGCTGCTGAAGCCACTCCAACTGGCGAACTAATCCAACACGTACAGTGCAGTACCGGCTTTCTCTCTGGCGTGACCAAAACATTTGATACCGCAGGCAATCCCTTGCCCGAGTTCGACAACTGGAACTCCATTGATGCTATCAGCGCGGTCGTAGACGAAGCTAAAAAGTACGGCGGCAATGAGATCACAAAGCTGCGTCTGACTAATCAGTCCGACGTTGAAAAAGTCACCTTTGCGAACGCACAGGTTAGTTTCAAAACTGAACAGTGCACTAATGGCGAAACGTGCGAGGCAACGCTCATTCGAGCGGCAAACCTCAAAGATCCCGATGCTGCGATCATGATGAAGGTGAGCACATCGAGTGAAAGCCTTCCTGATCAGGTGATCGACCTGTCCTCTATCACAGCCAAGGACATCGTGAATACAATAGCTAAAACTCCCCGCACGGGTAATATCCCTCCAAACAGCGACCTGTCGACCATTCTTCAGATCGAATTGGCCTATAGTTATGTCGCAAAACAGCCTGCCCTTGATGTCATTTTCTCTGACAACAGCCGACTCTCAGATGCCGTCATCATCAAGGAAGGTCAAAACGCGCCCAGCACGTCCTCTGCACCTGCTCGACGCTGACCAGTAGTTTCCCTTAAAAAGCTGCGCGTTCGTCCTGGGCTTTGAGCAGCAATTCCTGGGCGTGGGCGCGGCCCGTTTCTGTGTCCTCCAACCCGGCAAGCATCCGGGCAAGTTCCTCCACACGCCGATCCCCTGTGAGAGTATCTACCCCTGAGGTAACAGAGGAATCACCAACATCTTTTGCCACGTGAAGATGTGTATCTGCATACGCCGCAACCTGCGGTAAGTGCGTGACAACGATCACCTGGTTATGCACCGAGAGCCGTGCCAGCCTGCGGCCAATCTCCACAGCTGCACGCCCACCGACACCAGCGTCGATTTCATCAAACACCAGGGTCGTTCCCTTGGTACCCGCGCCGAGGATCACTTCCAGCGCCAACATCACGCGAGACAATTCGCCACCCGACGCAGATGTAGCCAGTGGTCGCGGCTCAGCTTCGCGGTTGGGTGCCAACAAAAACTCCACCTCGTCTGCCCCGTCACTACTAGGTGCGATGCTGCGCACCGCAACCTCAAACCGTGACTTCGCCATGGCTAACCCCTGAAGTTCCTCCGTTACTAGCGCACCTAGTTTTTCAGCAGCAGCAGTGCGAGCTTTGGTCAGTTTCTTGGCCACAGCCAGCATTTTTTTCTCGGCAGCCGCCGTATCCTTCTTGAGTTTTTCCACCGCCTCGGACGAGACATCAATGCTGGATAATTTGGCCTCTGCTTTGTCACGCCACGCCAAAACGCCATCAATATCAGCCGCGTACTTCCTGGTAAGAAGCTTAAGCTGTTGCTGTCGCAGCAACATATTTTCAAGCGCCTGGGAGTCTGCCGGAAGTGCAGACAAAAATGCACCCAGTTCTGCGGAAATATCGGATAGCGTTGCGGTGAGATCCCCAAGGCGGTTTCCTAGTGCCTTCAGTTCCTCATCGTCACTGGAGTTCAGGGCGTTTTCCGCACGCCCCAACAAGTCAGACGCCACGGACTCATCGTCCTGATCAAACCCAAATAGCGCCCCTCCGCCATCAATCGCCACTAACGCTAACGTCGCTTGTTCCCGCAGCGTATCGATGTCCTGCAACCGCCGAATATCCTGAATCAACACTGTATCTTCACCCGGCTCTGGGGCGACCTCGTCAATCTCATTGATAGCAAACTGCAGGCGATCCACCTCTTGAGCAAGTTCGCGGCGCTTCATCGTGCGCTCTTTCAGGTCCTTGGCAAGAGTGCGCCACGCACCGTATACAGTGCGGTAGCTGTCCACGAGTTCGGCAACATCAGGATCAAAGCGGTCCAGGGCAGCAAGCTGCCGTTCTGGTGACAACAGGCGCAACTGGTCATTTTGGCCATGGATGGTAAGTAATTCCGCAGTGAAATCCTGCAGTGTAGCAGCGGGGACGGACCGCCCCCCGAGATGAGCTTTGGAACGTCCCGTGGAATTCACCTGTCGGGATGCAATGAACTCACCATTTTCATCAGCGCGGCCCCCGGCTGACTCAACAAGATCCTGAATGGTGTGTGCGGCATCAGCGGGCAGGGCGTCAAGAAGAAACCGCCCCTCCACCACCGCATGTTGCGCACCTGTTCGAACTCGGGAGGCATCGGCACGCCCCCCACACAATAGGCGCAGACCAGAGACAACCATGGTCTTTCCAGCGCCGGTTTCACCCGTTAATACAGTTAACCCACTGCTCAATTCGGCGGAGGATGCGGAAATGACACCAAGGTTTCAATGCTGATTTCAGCAAGCATAAAGATACCCTACATCAGTTCGACTCGGATGATGTTCCCGGACCCCGCCATCCGGCGACAGGGAGCCGGAACTTAGTGACAAGACGGTCTGTAAACGTCGAGTGATCCAAGCGCACCCAACGCACGGGCCGTTCGCCACGCACCACTTCCACACGGGATCCAGGGGGCATTTGGATGGATCGGAACCCGTCCATCACCGCCACAGCAGGAGACGATGTGGCATGAGACTCCACCGCGACTTGAGAATGAGGACTCACTACCAGCGGCTTCGCAAAAAGAGCATGCGCATTATTCGGCACCACCAGAATCGCATCAAGTTCAGGCCACAGCACCGGCCCCCCAGCCGAAAAAGCGTAGGCTGTGGAACCCGTAGGAGTGGAAACCAAAACGCCGTCGCAGCCAAAAGTGCTCACAGGTCGCCCATCAACCTCCAAGGTGGCATCCAGCACTCCGCGTCGATCCAAGTTCTCAACACTCAACTCGTTCAACGCCCACCCGCGCCCAGTGATGTCCAAGGAGCGGTCCCGCACCACAATGTCTAATGTCATGCGGTCTTCAATATGGTAATCGCGATTAATAACGCGGCGTATCGCTTCTTCCAGCGAGTCGCTTTCCCACTCCGCTAGGAAACCAACATGCCCCAAATTAATGCCTAGAACAGGCAAATCCACCGCGTGAGCGAGGTCAGCAGCGCGCAGGAACGTCCCGTCACCGCCTAGGACTAACACCAATTCCACGTGATCAGCGGAGGCTTTGCTATGCGGAAAACGCGAAAACCGACTCAATGTTGGGTGATTAGCCAGCGCAGGAGTGTTTTCTGGGGCAAGAACACGCACACCAATACCTGCGGCGTCAAGAAGCTCAGCCGCAAGCGCAGACGACTCCAGATTAGATTTCCGACCAGTGTGCGGGACGAGCAACACTTCGCGTCCAGTCACTGCGGACCCTCCTCAACAGCACGATGAATCATGTGGCGCATATCCTCAGCCGACGCCGCCGAAGCGCCACCGTCTTTTTTCAACCACAGGAAGTACTCTACGTTGCCCGACGGCCCCGGAAGCGGTGATGCCACCACCGCCTGCATGCTTAGCCCCAAGGTAGCCGCGAACTCCGCGACCTCCACCGTAACATCTTCACGCAGCTGGGCACTCCGCACCACACCGCCAGCCCCTAATCGATCCTTGCCTAGCCTCAAATTGAGGTTTCACCATCGGAAGTAGGTCGGCTCCTTCTGTAAGGCAGTGCGCAATCGCCGGGAGGGTCAACTTCAGTGAAATAAACGACAAATCCCCCACCATCATGTCGCATGGTCCCCCTGTCATATCCACCGTCAGATGACGAATATTCGTGCGGTCCAGCACCAGCACACGGTCGTCATTTTGCAAGCGCCACACAAGTTGGCCATACCCCACATCCACGGCAACAACCTCACGCGCACCACGACGCAGAGCACATCCGTAAAACCGCCTGTCGACGCCCCCGCATCCAGCACTCGACGTCCCTCAATGCTTAACCCGAACGGCTCAAATGCCTCCACGGCACCCAGCAACTTATGAGCACCACGCGATGCCCAATCGTCGCTCTCCCCTTCAATCACACGTATCGACTCCTCCGCATCCACGACCGTCGCAGGTTTCACCGCGCGCATACCCCCCACAAGCACACGTCCTCCCCGAATCATCTCCACCGCATGCTCTCGCGAGCGCGCCATCTTACGACGCACCAGCTCAGCATCCAGCCTCCGCCGTGCCACCATTACTGCAACGCCTCAGACAACAAGGCGTGGGCTTCCTCCAGCACAGCAGCCTCCTCAACCAGCGACGACACCTCGCGACCAAGCACCTCGGCCAACCGCTTCTCGACGTCCGCCGGGGTCACCGCAGGCACACGTGGATCATGGGGAATTGGTCTATCCATGACTATGACCACTGCTCCAAAACTCGCGTCGCATGCTCCCCCCTCAGCACGGACATCCTGCACTGATGTGTCCGTAGCCCATGCTACCGCAGTCGCTGTACGCAACGACTGAATCGGAGTGGACTCTGAAGTGCCACCTGACAGCACTAGTGTTGACCCCTCCAGCCTGGCCTGAAAGCCGCCTTGGGCGGCGGGGATGAGTTCCGCGGCGTCGTCAAGCAATGCCCCCATCGAATCCGCAAACATCGTTGGACGTTCCTCAGGAATGGCGCGCAACACAGCATGATAGCCACTCACCCCTGTAAGCACCTGAAACGTATCCATGCCGGCGGCATTGCCCCCCGCGATGTCGGTATTCAGGCGGTCGCCCACCGCCAGCGGGCGTGACGAGCCAAGCTTTGCCGCTGCCGAAAAAAACATTGGCGGACCTGGCTTCCCTGCAGAATCCGGCACCACACCTGTTGCACTCACCACCGCAGCAACCATTGAACCATTCCCAATCATCAGCCCACGTTCCTGCGGCAACGTCGTATCCAAATTCGACGCAACATACACAGCACCCCGTTGAATAGCTAAGGCTGCCTCAGACAACTGCGCCCACCCTGTCTCTGGACTATGCCCCTGGAGCACAGCGATAGGGGCATCATCAGCGGAATCCACCACAACAAAACCAGCCTGCTCAGCCAATGCTCGAAACGAAGGACTCCCCAAGACAAAAACCTTAGAGCCTGCGGGAATACGGTCCGACACCATCTCAATCGCAGCCTGGGCCGATGTCAACACATCGGAATCCTTCGCAGGCAGACCAATAGACCGAAGCTGCTCCGCCACCGCCTCCGGCGCGCGCGAGGCATTATTGGTCACATACATAGCAGGAAGGCCCGAGGCAATGACCCCCTCAACAGCACCAGGAATTGCTCGACCGCCCTCCCATATAGTTCCATCCAGATCTAACAGAAGAGCATCATAATCCTGAGCAACAGCCATAGTTACCTAGTCTAAAACAGAAACCCCCGGTAATCAGCACCGAGGGTTAAAAGTGGGACACACACGCAGCGAAACTTAGCCTTCAAGCTCATGAAGACGATCAGCTGCATCTAACAACTCATCCTCATCAGCGTCCGCAGCGTGCTCAAACCACTGCCTGGCCTCAGCAGTACGACCAGCAGCAGCCAAGGCATCCGCATACGCGTAAAACAGCCGAGACGCACTCACACCATGACGACTTGGGATTCAAATCCTGCCGCTCCAACTCAGCCACAGCTGCGTCAAACTGGCCCATATCCTGGCGAGCTCCCGCCACAACAATAGCCAACTCCACCATGGAGGCAGCATCCAGCCGTGACAATTCCTCAGACCTCGCTATTTCAATCGCTTTTTCAGGGTGGCCAAGTCCACGCTCACAGTCAGCCATCACGGCCATCAAACCAGGGCCGCCACTCATACGGCGAGCAGCACGTAACTCAGCAAGAGCTTCCTTCCATTCCCCAGCATGATACGCAGCAATACCGCATGTCTCCCGCACAACGGCCACACGACCAGCACGTTCCTTAGCAGCCCTAGCATGTTGCAAAGCCAACTGAGGATCGTCCTGCATCAACGTCGCCGCCATCACCATGTGACGACCAACCTGCTCAGCGTTATCCTTTGACAGCGACCGCAAATCCTGCAAAATCGACGGATCCAAATCACGCGACGTGATGTCCTGAGGAAGACTGGGTTCCTTCATACGTTTAGCTGTGCGTTCCTCGCGGAAATTAGGCCGTGAAGGACCAGAACGACGCTGCCCCTCATTACGGCCACTACCTGCACGCTGTGAATGGCGGCGCTGCCGATGGCCATCTCCGCGTTGCCCATCACGATCACGACGATTCCGACTACCCTGTGTGCGCCCACCCGCATCACCATCGGAATACCTACGCTCACTACGCGAATACCTATCGTCACGCGACCGATAATTACGATCACCGCGATCATCACGAGAATGACGATCATTGCGGGACTGACGGCGGTCATCATCCCAGTCCCGCCGGTCATCCCGTCTACGATCATCCCGATCACGGCGATCATAGTCACGCCCGCGACGACGATCACGATCCCGGTCACCATAAGGACGAGACTCACGACGATCATCGTGCCGACGGCGCTCCCCAGTGTCGCGGGATCCGCCACGTCTATGGTCATCGCGTCGACCATCAGAACGTCTACCGCGGGAATAAGAATCAGCCATGTATCGGACCTTCCACAGAATTCACTCACATACCCGAACAAGTCTACAGCGTCCAAGCCACACAAAGAAAGTGCACATGAGCTGCAGTGATTGTTAATACTAAGACGAACTCATCGCCTACATCAACGACACCCCATAACCCCCACACACAACCCCTGCACCCCATAAAACAAACAAGCAAACAAAAACAACAAAAAAGGGTGGGTGGGGTGCCGATGCGCCCTATCAGGCACACACAACACCCCACCCACCACTATCTGGAGTTATCAATGCTGGCAGTAACCTACTCTCCCACACCCTCCCAGGTGCAGTACCATCAGCGCCCACAGACTTAGCAACCGGGTTCGAAAAGGACAACCGGGCGTGACCCTGCGACTATCACCACCAACACACCCAACACAACAACACCCACCAACAGCAGCGGTGTTGTGTCAGACACTGCACAGCAAACACGAAACCACACACCACCCACAACGGCAGCGACTTCCTGTTTTCATCATTCCTCTCGTGTTGTCAACACACGCATATGTTTCCCACCATGTGCCCTATCGCACACAATCCTGCGGCACACCACCACCTATTATCTATGGTGATAGTTTGTGTCGGTCATATTAGTATCGGTCATCTCACAACACCTTACGATGCTTCCAACTCCGACCTATCAACCCCCTCATCTACAGGGAACCTCAACAGAAACCTCATCTCACAACAGGCTTCCCGCTTAGATGCTTTCAGCGGTTATCCCTCCCGCACATAGCCAACCAGCCATGCCACCGGCGTGACAACTGGCACACTAGAGGTACGTCCATCCCGGTCCTCTCGTACTAGGGACAGCCTTGTTCAAGTTTCCACGCGCGCGGCGGATAGAGACCGAACTGTCTCACGACGTTCTAAACCCAGCTCGCGTGCCGCTTTAATGGGCGAACAGCCCAACCCTTGGGACCTACTCCAGCCCCAGGATGCGACGAGCCGACATCGAGGTGCCAAACCATCCCGTCGATATGAACTCTTGGGGAAGATCAGCCTGTTATCCCCGGGGTACCTTTTATCCGTTGAGCGACACCACACCCACACGTTGATGCCGGATCACTAGTCCCTGCTTTCGCACCTGCTCCACCCGTCAGTGTCACAGTCAAGCTCCCTTACTGCACTTACACTCTACAAACCTGATTACCAACCAAGCCGAGGGAACCTTTGGGCGCCTCCGTTACCATTTAGGAGGCAACCGCCCCAGTTAAACTACCCACCAGGCACTGTCCCAAAACCCGATCAGGGCCCACAGTTAGATGCACACAACAACCAGAGTGGTATTTCACCAATGACTCCACACCCACTAGCGTGAATGCTTCCACGTCTCCCACCTATCCTACACAAGCTGCAGCACACACCAATACCAAGCTATAGTAAAGGTCCCGGGGTCTTTTCGTCCTGCCGCGCGAAACGAGCATCTTTACTCGTACTGCAATTTCACCGGGCCTATGGTTGAGACAGCAGGGAAGTCGTTACGCCATTCGTGCAGGTCGGAACTTACCCGACAAGGAATTTCGCTACCTTAGGATGGTTATAGTTACCACCGCCGTTTACTGGGGCTTCAATTACCCGCCTCACACACCACCAGGGTGTGCTCACGAGTCCTCTTAACCTTCCAGCACCGGGCAGGCGTCAGTCCGTATACCTCGACTTGCAACGTCTTCGCACGGACCTGTGTTTTTTTAATAAACAGTCGCTTCCCTCACTTCTCTGCGGCCACACACAACGCACACCGCACAAGGGGTGATTGCCGCACATGGCCCCCCTTCTCCCGAAGTTACGGGGGCATTTTGCCGAGTTCCTTAACCATAGTTCACCCGAACGCCTTAGTATCCTCAACCAGACCACCTGTGTCGGTTTCCGGTACGGGCCGTGCACACACATCGCTAGAGGCTTTTCTCGACAGCACAGGCACATCAAACATCCCCAAACCTGGGTACGCATCACGCCTCACCCACAAATGCAGAACGGATTTACCTATCCTACGGGCCACACGCTTACACCACAATCCACTAAGTGGCCTTGACTACCAATCTGTGTCACCCCATCGCTTGGCTACCAACGATCAAGATCCCACGCACCACACACCAAACCAACACCAAAAGCATTGATCCCGTGGTGGTGGGTGGTTAGTACAACCGAGTCACCACTGGTCGCGCATACACGGGTACGGGACTATCAACCCGTTATCCATCGACTACGCCTGTCGGCCTCGCCTTAGGTCCCGACTCACCCTGGGAAGATTAGCTTCACCCAGGAACCCTTAGTCATCCGGCGAACACGTTTTCCACATGTTTTTCGCTACTCATGCCTGCATTCTCACTCGCACACACTCCACCACCACTTCCGTGACAGCTTCTCAGCGTGCACGACGCTCCCCTACCCAACACACACACTGTGTGTTGCCGCGGTTTCGGCGGTGTACTTTAAAAGCCCCACTACATTATCGGCGCATCACCACTTAACCAGTGAGCTATTACGCACTCTTTCAAGGATGGCTGCTTCTAAGCCAACCTCCTGGCTGTCTTCGCGATGACACCTCCTTTTCCACTCAGCACACCCTTAGGGGCCTTAACCGACGATCTGGGCTGTTTCCCTCTCGACGTCACGGAGCTTATCCCCCGCCGTCTCACTGCCACGCTCGCATATTATTGGCATTCGGAGTTTAGCTGGCATCGCTAAGATGATCGTCCCGCATCAACCAACCAGTCGCTCTACCACCAACAACAACCACGCAACGCTGCACCTAAATGCATTTCGGGGAGAACCAGCTATCACGGAGTTTGATTGGCCTTTCACCCCTACCCACAGCTCATCCCCTCAGTTTTTCAACCCTAAGTGGGTTCGCGCCTCCACAATGTTTTACCACCGCTTCACACTGGCCATGGGTAGATCACCCCGCTTCGGGTCCAGAACATGCCACTACACATCACCCTCATTAGGATTCGCTTTCGCTACGACTACCCCACACACACGGGTTAACCTCGCGACATGCCGCTGACTCGCAGGCTCATTCTTCAAAAGGCACGCCACCACCCCACACACAGGGGCTATGACGGATTGTAAGCACACGGTTTCAGGAACTATTTCACTCCCCTCCCGGGGTACTTTTCACCCTTCCCTCACGGTACTATACTACACTATCGGTCACGCCAAGTATTCAGGCTTACCGGGTGGTCCCGGCAGATTCACAGCAGATTCCACGAGCCCGCTGCTACTCGGGAAAAATACGCACACACCCCAACCACATGTCTTCAGGTACCGGACTCTCACCGTCTACGGCAGGCGATTCCACACCACTTCCCCTAACACACAATCCAAGGGTGCCAGCCAGTGGTAGCCAGCCAGACACACGCATCCCACAACCCCCTACACGCAACCCCTACCAAGTATCATCCACGCATAGAGTTTAGCCATCACCTCCGCCTTCGCTCGCCACTACTAACGGAATCACATATTGTTTTCTTCTCCTACGGGTACTGAGATGTTTCACTTCCCCGCGTAACCCCCATACCACCTATTTCATTCAGCAGCAGGTGACCGCACATAACCACGGCCGGGTTTCCCCATTCGGACATCCTCGGATCAACGCTTAATCGGCAACTCCCCGAGGCTTAACGCAGCCCTTCACGTCCTTCATCGGCTTGACATGCCCAGGCATCCACCGTGCGCCCTTACAACAAACACACCACCTATCCAGTGGTGCGCCACACGAAAAACACACACAAAACAACACAAAAGAAATTAAACAGAAAAATGATTTCGCGTCCACTATACAGTTCTCACACAACACCACCCCACCACCAGCAACCACCACAACAATAATGATCACCAGCAGACAAGGGCTTAAAATTCCACACGTTTATTGTGTGGGACACCCAACAGCCACACCAAGCACCACACCCCCTATTGGATACACACCACATATTCTCCCTAGAAAGGAGGTGATCCAGCCGCACCTTCCGGTACGGCTACCTTGTTACGACTTCGTCCCAATCGCCAATCCCACCTTCGACCACTCCCCCCACCACAGGTGGTGGTTAGGCCATGGGCTTCGGGTGTTACCAACTTTCATGACGTGACGGGCGGTGTGTACAAGGCCCGGGAACGTATTCACCGCAGCGTTGCTGATCTGCGATTACTAGCGACTCCGACTTCATGGGGTCGAGTTGCAGACCCCAATCCGAACTGAGGCCGGCTTTAAGAGATTAGCTTCACTTCACAGTGTCGCAACCCGTTGTACCGACCATTGTAGCATGTGTGAAGCCCTGGGTATAAAGGGCATGATGATTTGACGTCATCCCCACCTTCCTCCGAGTTGACCCCGGCAGTTTCTCATGAGTCCCCACCAAAAAAATGTGCTGGCAACATAAGACAAGGGTTGCGCTCG